>Ga0116229_10001516_pt1 | contig 36625 bp, 33 predicted proteins | sample S1TSphgellanicum_3_FD_87313 | JGI IMG/M metagenome (GOLD analysis project Ga0116229, IMG submission 87313) | Host-associated microbial communities from peat moss isolated from Minnesota, USA - S1T2_Fc - Sphagnum magellanicum MG | ecosystem: Host-associated > Plants > Peat moss > Unclassified...
ACATAAGGACTCATTAGATAAAACAAGTCCACATTTTAGAGTGAGCTCAATAGGTCTTTGCAGCACTATTATCTTCGAAGTTCAGCCATTCCAATACTATCTTCAACCTAAAGTACTTCACTCCAAAGCTTATGTTGGTTTGTAGTGCGAACCTTAGCTAGGCCACTTATAAGTTACAACAATCCCAAAAACGATGACCAAAATTCAAGCTATCAAAATGGGTAATAATAGTATTTCACAATTTTTTCAAAATTCTGCAAAATTTTAAAATACAGTATATCAACTTGAGGGTCCAATTATGGTAGTTGGCATCCTCAAAATTTCATAGGGGGAGCAACCTTAATTACTTCTTTGTGCAATTTTCCTTCTATAAGAACTGGGACAAAGGGGAGGGGGTGTGGTTAGTGCTTACCTAAAGGTCAAATGGCCTGTTAAAGACTCCTAGTTTTAAGGGACAATTGTGTATTAAGGAATTTCACTTTGTGGTGTGTCACCTGTGCCATTGGCCCAATTTGGAACTTGTTGCCCAATTAATTTCTGCTCCCAAAATTAATTTTTGATAATTTATTAAACTTTCGATGATCAAAAATTTACTCAAAAATCCAATATTTCTTCACACCTTAGATCCAAATTACAAAACCACTTCACAAAATCCAACTCATTGAGAGCTTTCCAACAATATCAAGAACGTGTCCCAATTTCCCTACAAAATTTAGTTTCGATTTTATTGAATTTTCAATGATAAAATTACTCAATATTCAATAATTCTTGCATTGTAGGTCTAAAGTCTAAACATTACAAAACCACCTCAATGCACCGCCACCTTTCTTGTCAAGAGCTTTTCAACTGCACCAAGAGCATGGTGGGTGGGGTGTCTCTTGGTTTGGGAGATCTCAACATGACAAACAAACAAAACAAGCTCCCTTCCTTAATAGGTAGACAACTAGATATGGAACTGGAGGTTATTTAATAACCAAGAATTGCCCAACACTAGTCGAGACTCAGGACCAGGAATTTTTTACTCAGTGACAAAGAAAGGCTCCCAAAGGACTCTATTTTGGGAAAAACTTGACCAAAGTTGCATATTTCAAGGTAGAAAGTTCTCAAGTAGCCATATTTAGACAATGGCTTCTAGCTTGTTGCTAGAACATACCATAAGTAAATACGGAGGCAGTTTCAGCAAATGCTTGTCAATTAGTTAATTAATTAATTAATTTTGAATATTCCATTTTGGAACTAGAATATTCTTTCCTATTCCAAAATATTCTTCACTTTCCTTCTTGAAAACCAAAAAAAAAAAACCCTCTTCTAAATTTATTTTTCTTGAAATCTCAGCATTTGTAATAATAATAATAATAATAAAAATTTGTACCCAAATTTTGTACCCCCCCCCCCACAACAATGGTTATTATGTACCCTATCTCAAAAGGCAAGTTTAAACGAACAAAAGGAAATAAAAGGAAATAAAATTGGGGTGGGTGCAGGGAAGGGGGGGAAAAAAAAACACTGGTGGGGTGGGGTCCTTCTTTCAACCTGAGTTTTAATAATTTCTACGTTTAGGTGAGGTACGTACCATGGATTCGTGGGGAGTCTTGATTAGGACTTGGAACTGGCGTTTGGGGATCTGTGTTCGAGGTCCGTATCCGAGGTGGCAGATATTGGGTGGCAAGCAGAGCGTGAACGGGATCTCGAAACTTCTGTTCGGGAGTCATGGTGTGTTTTTTTTGGGAATTTTGTGTTATAGCCGAAGTGGCGATGACCCACAGAAATATTTAGCCAAATTTGGTTACAAGCTAAATATGAAAGCAATTTTTTTAAAAAACGCATCCTTCCATATTTTTGGCTAACCTACTTGAAGCATGTATAGAGATCTGGCGTTATTTCTTTAAAGCTTTCGGGAGTCACAGTGTTTTTTTTTGGCTAATTGAAAATCTTTAAAAGCACATGATTTTAGCACTTTTAATTTTTAATATATCTTTTTGGCTATATTCGGGACCCACGCACAGCAGGAGAGCCGGGCCACGACGGAAGAAGGAAACGAAAGCGCAGCACAGCAAGCGAGGGAGAGAGAGAGAGAGCGCGCGCGAGAGGACGAGAGCAGGGGCGGTCGGGCGGGCGTGTTTATTGCGAGCTTCCGGTGTCTGGATGCGTGCACAGTTTGATCGGGAAGCTTACAAAACTGATGGTGATCTTAAACTCCTATCCAATGAGCGTCTTTGGGTGGTTTTCTGAATGGTTTCAAGCGCAAGCTTCTCCTCCCTATCTGGTGTCCGCCAGCACTGCCTTGGCCTCTATGCGTGCCTTAGAAAGGTAAGCGGAAGATCGATCGGAGCTCCACCAGTGAGTACGTTTAAACTGTCAATTGATGAGGAATCGAGTTCTTCCTTCTTCGTTTTACTCTCTGTCTGTCTGTCTGTCTGTCTGTCTGTCTGTTTGTTTGTCTTTTTTCTTCCGCTTTGTTGAGGCGTCTGTCTGTAGAAGCATGGATGAGACGATGCCTGAGGGGTGAATCGTAATTGGTTTCGCGGTGCTCTGTGCTGTGATGTTTTCACGGCTATCTGTGGCTTCCTTGGTCTTTGCCGGCCTCTAAGCATTTCTGGAGCAAGGTAGAGAGAAGAAGGCAATTGATGAGAGGAGTGATCATCAGTGTCAGTCTGTCTGTCAGGGGCGTCTGTCATCGACGAAGTAGGAATTGATTCCGATCGCTAATGTTCAATTCTCGTTCTGTGTTTGTTGACGGTGTCGGAATTGTTGATCGATAGCATGTTCGGTTCTCCGTTCTGTGTTTTGTCTCCCGACTAGACTCCGCTTTCTTTGTCTGCGTCTTCTGGAATGAGGAGAGAGTGGAATAGTCGTCGGGAATCGGTTTGTATGGATCCTCCTCCTTCTTCGTCGCACTTTGTTGTGTCCTTGATGCAACGAGAGCAGCCAAAAGTCTTCCTGAAGAAGAAGCCGAGTGCCTAGCTTTTGCCGGATCTGCATTGGATCTTATATGTCTTGGCAATGAGTTCACTACTGCATGCTGCGTTCTCTTCTGCCGTGTGCACACACTTGTCCGCTGCACACCTATCCGTGGTTTCGATTCTACCCATAGCAGATCTGATCTTGGATGGTGAATGTGCGTCTTTTCCCCAAGCGAGCATCCAGTACTTTGCTGCATGTCCTATGTGAGAAGGAGGAATGTAGCGATTGTAGAGGAGTGAAGCAAACCCTTGCAAAGAAAGAAAGTACTTGCAGAGGTAGTAGAGTGCTGCTACCAGGTTCCTCGGCCAAAGTTTGATATCCGATCATAACGGGGTATACAGCAACTTCTGGTTGTGCATGTCTTGGAGGCAGTTAAAGCCATATAGCAGATGTCTAACTTGGCAGTTCATAACTGGTTTGATGGCTCCTTTTTCACATATGTCCCATGCTGGAGTCCCATTTCTCTTTGGAGTGAAAACCCAAAGTTTCCGTGCTGCCAAGAAGTCAGGGTTTGTCAGCACCAGAAGGTTCCAGATCCCTCTCCCTTTCCAGTTGATCTGCTTTTAGGGATCCCTTTGCTTATGAAGGGTATTTTGGTTTTTAGGTTATGAAGGGGTAGTCAGTCAGTCCACTGGGGACGAGGCAGTCTGAGTGTCTAGGGTATCACCCATTTAGCTTGGTGGTTTCATTCATACCTGTGCTTACTGTTCTCTCACATATGTCCAAGAGTTGCTATCATCTTTCTTGGAAGATTGGAATCCAGTTTCTTTCCTGCCTTTAGTCATGACTCATCATCCTGTATTTCTATGGGTCTGTGTTGATGATCTCTTGGTGTGTGATCATTCCCCCTTCCTTGGTCTGAGTGTGGTAGAAGAGTGAGTCTTGAGAGTGTGCATTTCTGTCATTGTTGTTGGAGTGTGTTGTTGATTGTTGCAGGATGATGACGAATGTGCCTGCTCAAGCAGCAGTCTTTAATTTGCACGTGGTATAGGGTGCTCACGCGGTTCAGCAGCCAGCAAACAGTAAACATATGTGAGTACAACAATGGAGAGCTTTGCAACACCTTATCAAGTGGTGTTCTATGATGGGGAGCAAGAGCATGACAAAGGAGTCGTAGGGGTGCATTCTGTGTTGACTTTCAAGCGATTCCAGGTATTGATGAGCCAAAAGACTGGAATCCCTGCCAACCAGCTTTCAGCAGTATTTGTTTGCCGCAGAACAGTGAAGGATGATAAGCAGCAGAAACTCCCCATCAACGAAAACACCAATTTCAATATCATCTTGAATCAGCACAATCCCAGCAGGGAGAAAGACTGTCACTTCCTTGTCTCCATTAAGAAGTCAAAGAAAGAGCGCAAGGTGATCCGGAAGAGGAGCACAGAAGCAGAGAATGGGGATGATGAGGATTCTAATTCCTCCAGAGGTGATCTGTCACCCTCAGATGAACGGCCTAAGCCTGGGAGTGGCACAGATGATGATGTGTCATGCTCTCTAGATGCCACATCTCCCCCTATTTTTGTGCAGAGGCCCTCATCACCTGTCACTCCTGTAGCTGTTTCCAGTGGACAGAGAGTTAGGAATGGGTCTCCCGACAGCAAGCTTTCTACAGCAGCACCTGAAGGGAAAGTTGAGAGAACGCTGCTCAGACGAGAGGGTATGGGGCCAAATGGATTTGCAAGTCCAAAGCCTGGGTGGCAATATGGGGGAGGAGGGATGGGTCAGATTGAAGGTTTCAGCATTCCCTCCACAGGGAGGGTTGATGAGCTGGCTCAGGTCCGAAATGCAGAGGATCACCAGAAACTGCACAATGGATTACCATGGATGTACAAAGAAGGTATGGAGTCTGCAAGACGTTCAGAGAAAGCCAATGATCAAGCTGCCCTACAGCAGCTGCAGGCTGAGCACCATCTTCAGCTGCCTCTCATGGACCTATGTCTTAAGAACAGATTTGATGATTCACAGAGTCCAGGTCTGAGGCCATCAAATAGTGGGACAAGGAATGGCATGATTCCCAGTGTCCCTAATGTGACTCCAGACACTGCACCCAACCTTTTGAACAACTTGGCTCCCTTTACAAGGCCATCATTTAGCATTTCTTCTATTGGTTCTTCAAAAGGAAACTTTCTGCCAAGAGTTTCAATGGAAGTAGGAGGGGAGAATAGGCAAATAGTGTTGCAGCAAGCACAGGCCAAGGCACAGGCACAGATGTCATGCTTGCAGCAGCCGCAGCCACCAGTCTCTATGATCCCTTTGGAGCTGTCAAATCTCAGTGGGGTACTGCAAGGGCTGGTAGGAAGGGACATTAGAGCAGAGAGCACTAAAACCTGTAAACTATGCTGCTTCTATCAGGAGAGGAACATCAGAGAGCCGCCATTCCATTGGTGTGTCAATGATACCATCCTAATGGGGTTCAGAGGCCCATCCCCGGCAGGGCCAATAGGACGACCAGGCAAGTGGCACATGGAAGCTGCAGCTTAGGTTTGAAAGTCAATAGATTGAGAACATCCAAGTGCAAATAATGGTGCACCACCTACTTCTTATGGAGGCAAAGAATTTGCCATATAATCTCTGTGGGTAGTTTGTTCCCTCTCTTCTCTCCCTCTCTCTCTCTCCTTCATGTTGGCCTTGTCAAGAGGATTTCACGAGCAGTGTTGTAGGATAGTGTAGATATAATCCCTGGAGCGACCCAGAACTTCAAACTTGGTTCTTCTGGCAAACTTCTGTACCATGAAAGATCCATGTATATGGCTGGCTTCTTTGTGTTATTTACTCTTGCGGATGCTCCCTATCCTCTACTCTCCTCCATTTTCTCAGTTTGTCCTTTGAGCCTGAATGTCTTGTTTGTTTGGTAGGCGATGACACTTTGAACAGGTCTGTATGGTGTGACAAATTTCATCAACTTCAAGAATCGTTGATGACTATTTTCAGGTTCACTGTGAATCTTACACTGAGTTAGTTCTTGCTTTTTGCATTTACTTCTTAGTATGTACAGGTTGTGTGGTTGAGTGTCAGAATATTTGGCACTGGACTGAGCCCTATATCTTCTTCTGCTCTAAGGAGAGGAACTTTCCTCAGTAGAAGATTTTATGGTTACTCAGCCACTGCTGATTTCCGCTTTTACCTACTTCTGAGAGCACTGAAGATCAGAATGCGTTCCCTAGCAGCAGAAGCAAAAGGTCTGTGCATGATAAATCTATTAAGAGGTTTTTTTGTACAGTTTTGAGAAAGAAAGATCTACCCATAATCAAGGTCTGGGTTTATATTCTATGCAGATCTTGTTTCCACAGATTTCTCATTTTCTCACATGTTATGAATGAAATGAATTTGTTACTTCTGAACTTTTGACTGTTATGCAATTTGTAACAAAATGGAAAATTTGTAATTGACTGTATAGAGGTTTGGATTCAATAGAAATTTTGTAGTTTTGTGTGCCTGTAATCTCATTAGATATGCTCTGCAATTTGTGGCACAAAACATGGTACGAATTCATTATTTCTAAACCCTTGTCGGTTATGCAAAAATTTATAACAAAGTAGAAAATTTGTAATTGACTGTTCATAGATTCCCATTCAAAAGAATTTTTGTAGTTTTGTGTCTTCAATCTCATCAGACATTCTCTGCAATATGTGGCTTGTGCTTGTTTACAGGTGTGCAGCATTACTACTTCGGTGTGGAAAGCTTGCAATTGAGCCCAAGCTGATGGGAAATAAAAATGGGTTGAGATGGAAATGAAACTAAGTTGCCTGCAAGTGAGTGGCTTTCTATGGATCACAGGGAGTTTGTATACAAGAGGACCAACTGTTGGTGTGTTTCTTTGCACTTTCAATTTTTTGCACATAGTGTCTCTTCTGCTTTGAGCTTTGATTTAGATTGTTTCCTTTGGTATTATTGTTCTCCTCCTCCTCCTCTCTCGCTCCTCCCTTCTCCGACTGGAAACCACTTCTTATACTTCCTTGGATGCCCCAGAATGACACTTAGAATTGTCTTATTCAAACTAGTATCACTTCAGACTTGAATCTCTAAAAGTCTCTCAAAACTGAATCATGAGATGAATGAAAGCACAAAATCCCAACAAGTGCTAGTATCACTTCAGATTGCAATCCTCTCATCTCTCAAAAACGAAGCACAAGATGCAACGAAAGCACAGAATCCTGATACCAAGCACAGGCCCTTCACTTGACTTCTGTAAACATGAAGGGAATATAGAGAATAATTACAGGTTTTAGAAAAAATATATATGCAGCCATAGCCTCTCTCCCCCACTTGAGAATCTCTAAATGAACATAGTAGGATGCTTCAGTGAACTCAAATAAACTTAACCCCCCCAATCAATCAATCAATCAGTTGTCTGCCAGTGCAGAATTCTAAGCAAATCGCTGAGAGAAAGATTGTATTCTGATCAAGCTAGAAATGAAGCAATCAGATGTTCACTTGCAAATTAGATATCTGAGCAAAAAGGCTCCTAGACGCACTAAAAAGCTCTGTAAATGCAGCAGCAGGCTGATTTATCACATTATTGCACTCTAATCTATGTCTATATTTGCACTCCAATCTCTAAAGTGAAGCAGGATGTTGTTGTCAGAGAAATCAAATTAGCTTTTGTCCTACACCCATTTGTGCTCCAATTCTAAATTGAAGCAGGATGTTGTCAGAGAATGTATCAAATTAGCTTTAGTCTCACATCCATTTGCACTCCAGACTCTAGACTGAAGCAGGATGTTGTTGTCAGAGAATGTATCAAATTAGCTTTAGTCCCACATCCATTTGCACTCCAGACTCTAGACTGAAGCAGGATGTTCTTGTCAGAGAAATCAAATTAGCATTCGTCCCACGACCAGTTGTCTATTATGAACTAGTAGAAGGTTTTCTTCAACAAAGCCTTCACGTATTTGATCTGCTTTAATTAGTAGTTCTCTTCTCCTTCCTCGTTTAACAAGCGTTCTGTTTGCATATTAGCTTCTTCCTTATGCACGCATTCCGGTTGTTTTCTGGTTGTTTTCTTTTGTTTCCCCCCAAGTTTCCTGCGGGAAGAAAATGGAAACGCAAGCAATGGGTTGTGGATCGAACCTCAGTTCCAGCGGGAGTTTTCTCATGGGAGTGGGTTGCGGGTCGTGTCAGACTCGACCGGATTCTTCTTCCGATTACGAAGAAGCTTGTGTTGCGCTTCCCACTGTCGCAGGAGTTGCTGCTAACAACGACGGCGAGTAGCGGGCAACGGTGATTCCAACGCATGCATCAATGAAGTCTTCTTGCACAAAATCCTCCACAAAGATTTGCAATCGATCGGCGATACCTCTTTTGAAAACTTCCGTAAGAAACAGACGCGCATAACCACGGATTCTCTGCGTCACAGGAAACACGCACACAACAGGACCAGAGATTTGCGGCGTGGCCGTGTTCTCCACTCGGTAGAAATAGTTCCGCGTGTTGTTGGGTGCCTGCTGCGCGAGGTAAGACAAATTGGAGTTGAACTTGGTGAAGGGAAGATCAGTGTCAATCCAGTTATCTCTCAGATACGCAGAGCTCCAGAGCGGACTTCCTGGAGATGGCGCTGGTGACTTGTTGGGTTTCCATACGCAGAAGAGTCTCTTGGGAAGCAGTTCTTGGAAAGTTTTGTCAAACGTACTCTCGTCTTGCGGAATGAGATACTCCCCGAGCTGCTCCACAAGCCACTGATCGAAGTTCGGCGGATCATTCCACTGAAACTCCGTTCGGATCTCGAGGATGACGAACTCGGAGGTGGTCTCACTGAAGAACTTCTTCACGTCGTTCAACACGTCGTCTACCTTGTAGCTCGTGAGAATGCCATGGCAGACTTTCCGATCTTGCTGGATACGGATATCGAAAACGCGAGCTCCGATCACCAGTTGCTCGTAGATCGACAGCTTCTGACACCTCGCGAACGGCCTGGTGATGAGCGGGATGCCGATCCTGTTGGACGCTGAGTCATGTGTTCCCGGCCACACTAAGTCTCGTACCTTGAGCGTGTCCAGCGGCAATGTCGACATCCACTCTTTGCGATTCGGACACTGGTAATTGCTTCCCGGGAAGCTCGTCCCTTCCGTTTGCTTCTTCTGTTCCAGATCCGTCTCCTCCACTCCTACTAACTTCTGCTTCGTAATCTGAGCCCCCATGCCGCACGGATGTAGCTTCTTTTTCTTTCTTCTCTTCTCCCCTGGTTCTAGCTCTGGTTACGGCCAGCAAATGTACTAAATCTGTTACCAGAGGTCTACAAATTTGTATCTTCTCATTCCCGGGCCTCCTTTAGCAGCGAATCTGATCAAACAAGAAAAGAAAAACAGGTCCACTGTCTAGATCGGTTTCAAAAGGCAACAAACTGCAATGGAGACTAGATTCCAAGCTCTTTACCCCTCTTCTCCTCTCCAATCGACAATAGGTACCCTCTCTTCTTCCTCGATTCAAACAAAGAAAATAGATGATTTTGGAAAACAAAAAAGCTCAGCGGAACTGCAGGTCGCATCAAAGAGAACTCCAAAGAGCGTGGCACAGCTTCTCCTTCTTCTACTACAGAACAAAAGAACGCAAATCAGCATCCGGTTTCCACCGAACACACATCAACTTCCACAGCAATTTTCTCTGTCTAAACAAATTGTTTTCAAGATTTCATTTCTTCGTGTTTTCTCACAATCCGAAAACTCCTCTTACTCGATTCTTGTCATTTCTACACCGAAGTTGCTCACAAATTAAGAGGCATTATTATTCAAAAGACTCCAAATGTCCAATTCTGCGATTACTCGATTCCTCTTCTCATCACACACACACACAAAAATTCTTCAACAAGCGCTTTCAAAGATCTGGAGGTATGTAGTTAGCGCGATGAACACACAGTTTGGAATTCAGCGAAGAAAGATTGGTTTTGGTTACCTCCAAAACACCTACACGTAAGTAAGTATTATTCGTAGCTTCCTCGTCGTCCTCCTCCTCTTGCTGCTGCTGGTCTTGTTTTCTTGGGACCTCTTCCCTCTCTCTTTTTGCACCAGAAATTGCTCAAAAGACTTCCAAAATCAGCGTAAAATTGCTCCAAAAAAACTCAACATGAAAATGCTCCGGAAAAAACTCCAAAATCAGCAAGAAATTGCTCAAAACTCTTCCAAAATCAGCATGAAAATGCTCAAAATACTTCCAAAGTCGGTATGCATTCACAGATAACAACCGCGATGCGATGACTGTGAAGAAGAATCCCGAACTCAAATCCGGACGTCGCAGATGGATCACAAATTGTGCTGCAAAAAGACAAGGCTACAAAGTAGTGGTGTCTGCGCTGATGACCGCCGGTCTTGGTGTTTTTCACGCGTTTCTGAAGTGGCTGCCAAAACGATGCTGACAGCCCTTTTAATGGCCTTTTGACTTAAGGCTTTTGCCATAAATAAGACCACTCTTAGTATTACTCTATGATCCTAGTTGGTGATTTGTTTTTGGGAAATTTTTTTTTCACTTTTTCATTAAAAAAATTGGCAATTTTTTGGAATTTTTTTGGTTTAAATTTGACTACTTTTTCTTTTTTTTGGAGACAATTCTTGAAATTTTTTATGTCACAAAATTGGGAAGGAAAACAAACCATCTAGTTGAAGGAATTTTTTAAGATAATTATTTTCAAATTGCTTGAAGTTTTAAGAAAAATTAGGGTTCATTATGTTGTGCACCACTAGTGACAATTTTTTTATATTATCAATTATGTTTTATGTGTTGGGAATCTCAGTGTTTTTTTCCAACAAATTTTGTGACTCTTTCAAGAAAAATATTTGGAATTTTTCTCATAATATAAATGTTACTAATTTTTCTAATATTGAAGGGGAAACTACTAAATTTTCAATAGCACAAAATTGGGGGAAAAACAAATTGTGGGACTCATGATATAAAAATTAAATAAAAAAATAATCTAAGTTTACAAATGTTCATAATGTATCTAGTTTTCAACAATATCCTTATTTTATTTTATTTTATGTTATGTTTTGAAAATAGTATAGAGTTATTTACCAACTATGAAATGACCCCCAAACTAGAGGATGTTAAGAACTCCAAAAAAAAAAATTCACCAAATGTTACAAAAGTCGATTCTCAAACACCCCAAAAAATTCGTTGAATGTTGCTACTAGAGTTGAAAGATGATTTGCAAAAACTTCAGGTGACACTCCTACAGCACTTTAAATTGTTTAAAATGAATAAGAAATTTAAAAAATGATGAGGTTTGAAAGTAGGAGGGGTCAAACTGAAGAAAAATGGAAAAGAACGTGTTTTACAATTGAAAAAAGTATTTTCTTTACCGCTCGTTTTGGGCTGGTTTGTTGACTTTTCATTTCAAAGATGATTAGTAAATCTTGAGAAGGAGTTTCTATAACATTTTAAATCACTCAAAATGGAGAAAATTTGAGAAAGATTTGCCAAAATGTTTGGTTATAGACAGGCGATCGGTAATGAGCCAGTTTACCCTACCCATATGTGTTTTCTCTTTGCAAATTGCTTCACTTGCAATAAACTTTTCCCAACGATTTTGCCTTCCATGGTTTCCCACCCCAAAAAATGAAGAGGTCCACATTTGGGTTTGGAAATTAATTGTAATAATTTTTTAAAGTTATCATTAATCAATTAATTGCAAAGTTTGTGTTACCAACCAATCTTGTTGCACCATTCACCCTTAAAATGGTGAATTGGATCATGTTAAGTAATTAAGCTCCACACCCAGGAGCAAGCATTGAAATGGGAACCACTTCAGACAAGCAATTTTTTTTGTGGCCCCCTATATATATGTGTGTGTGTATATGAATGTATTTTGTCACATATTCCTTTTTTCTTTTGAAAAGAATTTGTTGAAAAATGAATTTTTCATTAAAAAAAATCTCCACAATTGCCTACAAGATGAAAGGGTGCTTAAGATTTGAAATAGGGAAATATGGCTAGTTTCTCCAAATTTTGGCTAAATATACTTAGGGAACAAGTAGCACTTGATCAAACATCACATAACCAAATAAATAAATAAACAAATAAAATTGTTTCCCATGGATGGGAGTTAGAGACTAGAGACCAATTCCACCATGTGGGCTAAGTCTTCCTCTTTGTTTTCTATGTAAACAGAGTGATGGGTCTCTAGGGTTTAGTGGACTCTTTAGAACAAGATTGTTTTTTTGACCTTTCAACAAACACGCAATGGAATTATTTGAAAGCCTTTCTAAAGTACCTTATTCAGTTCAATCTTAGAGCATCTCCACTCACAACCCTCTAATTTAGCCTCTACTATTGTTTTACCACATCTAACAAAAGAGTCCTAACTTTTTCTCTTTCCTCGTTGGTAGTTTCTTCTCAATTTTTTAAAGTAAGAGTAGACACCCATCATCCCAAGCTATATTTAGCATTTAGTAATGATGATTTATAATTAAAAAAAAACTATTCAGAAGAAATTCCTTTAGTGCAACCAAGTGAAGACAAACTTTTGGGAGCAATACAAAAGTGACAACATTTCATCCAAAATGAATATTTCTCTTTTTCTCAATTTTTGGTACAAAAAACAAGCATTTGCGATAGAATACTTTAATTCTCTTTTTCTTTTTTCAATCATGATGCCAAAAATTCATCACCCAGAAAAAAACCACTTTCCTCAGCCAAAAACATGAAGAATTGAACAATGTAAAATTTTTAATCATTTAAATCTCATCATGTGATTGGTTTTGATTGGCTATTTTTCCAAATGGTAATAATAACAATAATCAAATTTACACTAGGAAAACAAAAATTTCCAAAATTTCCCAAAATTTTTTTGGTTTATACATGACAAAATTTGACAAAGTAATTTGAGAAGGGAAACACTAGGCTTAAATGGTTTGACAAAAAGCTTAACGAATCTCCGTGTTGAAAGTCTTATTGACAAATGGGGTTAGTGTGCAGAGCAGCATCTCCTATTCAATTCAAACCTCTCATCTATGCTCCCAACTCAAGCTCCTAGCACCCTTGGACACCTTGGTAGGAGGTGGTCACAAGCACGTGAAGTCACTTATGAAACTCGTGTTCTGCAACTTGAATAATAATATTATTAAAAAAAAGAATATTCAAAATAACCCCAAATGTCGGAAAGTACCCAAAATCAAGTGTGATGTTAATTATGAATATATGAAAAACTTTTCAAAATAGAAAGTCACTTTGCTTTCTAAATTTTGACTTTGGTTCCAAAATTCCTTGTCATCTTTACAGCAATGGGTTTCACAATGGGTTCAAATTCTGCAAGCTCTTTGCAAAACATATTAAACTTTTTGTTTTGCACAAAACATCATAACATGAATCACATGGTTATGTGCAACAAAAACTATGCAAGACACAAAACAACAAGCCCCATGAAGATGGAGGAGGGAAAGTATAACATCCAACCAATCACTCCCAAAAAAACCAGTTTAAATTTACACTTCAAATTGTGGACTTTAAGAAAGACTTCTGAAAACCTTTAAACAACCAACTCTCTTGGCTTCCAAATGTTTTCAACTCTTGTTGTAAAAAGCTAGCAATGGGTTTGTTGGTTAAGAACTCTCTGGCTCGTTCAATAATGTGCTTTGACAACGTGCAATAATACAAATTTATGATCACAAGTAAACTTTCAGTCGCCATACCAAGCGTTCCAACTTGAGAAGACCCAGTGTGAGAAGAAGATGCTGAGGATAGATAGATATTATTCCCATGTGTTCCACTATTCGCTCGAAATGGGACCTGCCCTCTCTGAACCATTGGGCCATGGCATCAGATCCCCAAAAGTTATCATGAATGACGATTTCCAATAATAGTAATATATTGAGCACACTGTGTTTGTCAGGTACATCATGCTTTGCTGGGTGAGCTCTGTGATGCATGAAGTCAGGCAGTAGAATTGCAGCCAATCTGGAAACTCTCTATATCCAATACCATCTCCAGTGATATACAACAAGGGTTGTGTCCCACTGTGTGGCCTTGCCACTTACTTTTGAAAAAGTATCTGAAGGCAAAAGAAGAATTATGGAAACTCAAATATTTCACCATGAAAAAATATAATCTTCAAAAGATCCTGAAAAAGAAGCCAAAATCCTTCAAGATATTATAATTCTATAACTAATCTCAAGTTTCAACACAAGCCAAAATATCGTCTTTCAAAAATCCTCATACAAAAATAGACCTACTCGTATTACCAAAATCCATTAAGCTACTATAATGAATTTAAACACAACACCTATCCTTGCCTTGGTGGGCAAGGCCAAATAAAGCCACTGAATGAGCAAAAGGGAAACTTGTTGAGTTTTGGAGTAAAGGAGTGTTTGTTGGAGTCGTCCTTTTGGCTTGTTTTAGTCAGGCCATAGAAAGCACATTGCAATAATGTGTCTGTAGTTTCTCCTCCTTGTGTTCGGGAGCTCCTCCTGTGCATGTTTAACAACAAATGTCTTATATCAAACCATTGTACATACATTTGCAGGTGCAACAATAAATTAGATTATTTTCAGAAATGTAAAAATTTCACCCAAAAAATTCTTTTCAACCAAATAAATAAATAAATTTTGTGAAGGAAAATATTGAATCTTCAAGAATATTTTATTTGTCGAAATGAAAATTTCAAATTTAATTAATTAATTATTTTATTTATTCAACAAACATGTGTCAAAGTTGTCAAGGTACTGTGGGTATGACGATTAGATCATGTACCAGAGCATGTGCTCATTTGAGACCGATTATGTTATAAAGTATAACCATTCAATAATTGTACTAGAGGATGTCACCTAGGGGATGATGCATGCTGCCTCCTGGGCCCGTCAATAGGGTAAGATAGAATCACTCATAACCAAACTCCCATGGGTGAGTGAACATCCAAACAGTTTAAAAGATGGTTTGTTCACAAAATTACCCGTTGGTAACCGTTCAAATGATACCTTATAATCAAAGAAGTATCAGATCTTTAGAACTTGTGGTTGGGGCTGATAAACCTTTCGTTTAGAGATGGTGTTTTTTTTTTTTTTTGGGGGGGCATGTTTGTTAATGGGTTTCAAAACTCTCATATGCTAAAATATTATGCTCATTCATTTGCTGCTTTGTGTTTGGCAATGAGGAAAATCACTCCTTCACAATCAAAAATATTGTTTGTTGAGCATTTTCATCATGTATTTAAAAGGCAAATCATGTGTTTGTCGTTGTTGTAATCGGAGTTGTTTGAAATAAAGTCCATGTCATTTGGTAAGAAGAGGGATATTGGTTATGTATGAAATCTGGCATGTCTAGTTAGTTATAGGATACAAGCTGATTGCAATGGAAGGAAGGATATGTGTACAAAAAAGACAAAGTAGGCTGGACTACTTCTGTTTCAACCCTCTCTCTCTCTCCTTCAGGAGATTTTATCTTTGCTTGTTTCAAACCCAAATGGAGGTCCATCCATAAACAGCTAAAAAAGCACCAAGTGCAGGTCTAGCCCCTATGAACCTTGGGGGCTGAAAGTGATGGGAGAATGAACACTAGCTTTGTGAGAGCTTAAGTGTTCACTCACTGGCCTATCTACTTAAGCCTCCCCCTAGGGACAAACCAAGGCAGAATACACCCTTCCAAGGCTCGTTCCATTGAATAAAGGTCCATAGGTCGGTCATAAACTAGCATGAGTTGATCTTTCCGTGGCATAGGAAGGTAGGATGTAGTAGAATCTGCAGTGATAGCCAATTCTACAATTTAACACAACTTGAAAACTTGCCCTATTGCAAGTATAGACCATAAACCAATGTTTAGGTGGGTATCACTTTTGGGGTGAGAACCAGCCAGGGGTTCAGGCTGGTTCCATGGATGAAGCCGCCAAGTAGGCATCACAATCAGTGATACCCATCTTGATACCCATTCTGCCAGTTCTATCCATGAAGCTCCATAGGTATCGCAACCAGGGATACCCATCTTGATATCCATCCTACTAGTTTTTTTTTTTTTGTTGGGTGATTCCTTGAGAATTGGTGGGTGTGTTACCCTTCCCGTTGTTGATGTCCAGGTAGGGTAAAAAGGGCATACCCAGGTCTGCTTCTCAGTGTCTAGGGTTTAGGTAGGGGTGGTGAGGCCTGTTCACCCCTAGACCTTCCCTGGAAAATTTGAATTATATGAAATCCTGATACCCATCTGGGTATCAAATGACCCCAAAATGCATTTAAGGAACCAGGTCAGTTCTCATGTTTTCTTGAGAGAATCGGAACTGATGGTTCTCAATAAAAAAAAGTGATACCCACCCAGCACTGGTATAGACCTTTACAGACTATGGTCCACTTAGGAACACTTCAAGACCAGCAGATCAAGAGACTATTGCATCAAGTGATAACAGTTCTACCAGAGGCCTGTTCCAGATTGTAACCAGTGTGCCCCCATCATTCATTCCCATTACAAGTGGAACTGGCCATTGTAGATTCAGATCACAAGTGGAATTGGCAGAACCGAAATTGGAACCAGCACATGAACTCATGTACCTAAAACACTACCAGAATAAAGACACCAAAACCGATTCCAGACACAGAAAGCACTTCTCAGTATGGGTCTTCATTTGGATACCAAACTGCAAACTTCGGGTCACAAGTGTTGTTCAAACCATATTCAGAAAAATGCAGAAACAAAATTTGTTGTTGTATTCGGTCTGAATTGTTGTTTGAAATATAGTTCAGACGCTTTCCTAGTGGTTAAAGCTGATAATGAAGTTACATTATGTATATCATGTTCTACATTATATACTATAATTCTCAAGTTTTGTTGAGAACTTCTTTGGTGTTTCACATTTCTGTAATAAATTTTGGCAGGTTTACGTCAATTCTCAAAGTGCTCAGAACTTAAAAACTAGCAAGCTGTTGGCTGATTGTCAGCTCCTTATTGAGGATGTTGACAATGAGATCTGGTGTTGTTTGCATGATTGGCAAGAAGGGCTTTCATGTTGTAGTGCTTCTTTTCAAATAAGACACCCTGACATTGATTTGGCAAGAAGAACTTAATAACTCAGAGGTTGTAGAACACAAACCAAAGTGTGTTAAACCCTGAACCCTAAACCCAAGTAGTTGAAGAATCTACTCTGAATCAAAACAACATTTGCAGCACAGAGAGAGAGAGAGCTAGTAATCAATACACTCTTGAGCTCAAATGGTGGATATACTCTGCAGGTCTACTACACACTTCTCTGGCACCTCTATGAGGGTATACTACTTACCTGAAACCTCTTTCAATGAAGGGTGCAAGCTTTTCCCACCATTTTATCCCTGTATCAAAACCATCATGACATATCTATGTATACATAAGTTTGGATACAAAGGGCACGGCACATGGTGTCATGTGTACACATACAGTGATATGTGATGAGATCACTGTAAAACTGTATACCATATGCTCATCTATTCATCTATGTTACAAGCATATAGACATTCTATTTATTGAAGGCTTTGCAAACAAAAAAAACACTGATTTGATGGATGTTGCAACAACGTGCAGGCTTCCCTGCTCTACATCATGACCAGTCAAAAGTTTGGAGAATGCAGTAAGCTTCATTGGGTTAGCAAATATGGGGGAACCTTGTACCTTTGGTTGTAAGCAAAGGTTGTCTCTGACAAATAGACTCTATTAAGCCTCCAATATGAAAGAGTCGCCACAAAAGCCATACAATGACAGATCTTGACCAGAAGAAGAGCACATTAATCCTATACCCATCAGTGCACATTTGAAGAAGAGAAGACAAACCTACAAGAAAAACAATGGAAAAGCCAGTCAGTAGGTATCTGGAAAGCTCTTGGGTTTGTAAGTATATCATTGGAATTCCATGAGATAATAAAAGATCCAATGGCAACAATGTCAGCTGCAGACAATGGAGAGGAGAACCGGAAAAAAAGAGCTAATAGTAACCCAAACAAGGTGGATCTGAGAAACACAAAAATTGAAATTGACACAAAAACTCACATATGCTGACATTTTTGAAGCAGAAATTGACATTTGGGAGGGGGTCATGCTCACATGCTAGCAACATAACTGTACAGAGGCATGTTGGACACATCACCTTGCATTTGTGAAAGGAAAAAAAAATGCTCTTGTAAGGTAAGTACAACATCACAGAAGCACCTCATATTGTTTTGAATCCCATGAGAATTAAGGAACTCCAACAACATCATTGCAGCAGCATCTTCAAAGAAAGATATTATGATCACAAAAAATCCAAAAAACATCAAGTCGAAAGGAAGACAGAAATTTGCTGAATTGTTAACTGGAATGGGGTTGATTCAGAGGGCTCCTGCTCGCTTGCTAACACTGTGTACCTGTACAGCAGAGACAGGCATGTTGGACCTTGCAATTGTGAAAACAAAACAATTGCCATTGTGATTATGTCAGTAGTACACAACAGAAAAACACCTCAGGAGTGTTTTCTCTTTCACTCCAAAACAGAAATAAAGAGCAAAACATATCTGAGAAATATGTGGCTTGACTTAGGACTCAGGAGCTTCAAGCTTAAAGTGTTAAAGTGTTCACACCAAACCAAGGTGGAAATGGCAATGGTCAAAGCAAAGAAGGCCACCACAAAAGAAGCTCATGAGGTTAAGATGTTGGCCAAGTTGGCAGTAGCAGTTGAACTAGGCTCTACTAAGAAACTTCCCAAGATGCCCAAAAGTGAGAAAGAAAAGACCTTTGGGCCCCCTTAACCCGAAAAGTGGGTAAGGAAAGGCATCAATAGGCAAGGAGTCTTCAAAAGGGGAAGCCTCCAAGGATACTATCCAAGTGGTAGAACAGCTTCGATCTTCTTATAACTCCTTAAAATCAAATGAGGAGGAAAAAGAGAACTCAAAAGTTATTAATATTCCAAAGAAACCAATCAAGGCATCCAAGTAGATGGAGGAGCCCAAGAGAAGGGCTTGTCAGTGGTAGGTGAGGAGATTGTGCAGAAAACTGTGCGTGGTTCAGTTCAGAAAGGTTCTGCAAGTGCTGTTGACAACAGAAAAGCATCTCAGAGTGTTTTCTCGGAACCTAAAGCGGCAAGAAGTTTCCTTCTGGACAAAGAGTAGATATCTCTCTCTCTCTCTCTCTCTCTCTCTCTGTTTCGCAGGCATTCAAAGTGCCCCCCAAAGATGGAGGAAGTCACACACCGCTTCATCAAGACAAATGGGATCACGATCCACATCGCTGAACAAGGATCTGGTAGGAAATAAAGTAGAGAGAGTAGTATCGTTTGCTGCCTTTTTGTTTTCTTCAAGGATTTCTGCTCGGACAATCTTTGCTTGGATTTGCACAACTCTAAATAAATACCCATCAATTGCTGCTGCTGAAATTCCGCGCAAAGTTTTGATTTCTCTCCTCAATACAAAAGCGCATTGAAGAAGATAGGGTTTTTTCTCCTTACTTTGGGTGGCCTGTTTCTTCCCTCCTTTTGTGCTGCATGCAGGACCCATCGTCCTACTTCTTCATGGCTTTCCAGAGGTATGGTATACATGGCGGCATCAGATGCCTGCCTTGGCCAAAGCAGGGTTTCATGCTATAGCTATGGATATGCGAGGCTATGGTGAGTCTGAAGCTCCTGTCGGTGTTGAACAGTACACTTCATTTCATGTTGTGGGTGATATCATTGGCCTCCTTGATGCTCTCCATGTGCAACAGGTAGGTACCCAATACTCTTCTGCAATAAACAAACACTGTGAATCCCAAAGCATTTTATTTTTCCTTGTGGCAAGACTTGTTATCAGAGATTTTTGTTCCTGGTTTCCTTGATGATTTTCATCTTCCTCTCTTGTGCATTCTTTTGATTCTGAACCTTCACTACCAGGTGTTTTTGGTTGGGCATGACTGGGGTTCAAATATTGGATGGGAGGTCTGTCGGTTGCGGCCCGATCGCATTATAGCTTATGTTGCTGTTAGTGTCCCTTTTAATGTGCGAGCACCAGATAACAGTGGCATCAACAAGGCGGTAGCAATTTTGGGTGAAGGATTCTACTGGAACAGATTCCAGGTTAGTAGTGGTGGCAGTATTCTTTCAAGCTTCCTGCAAATCTTCAGAGAGCATGGTGGCACCTGCAGTGAATCCCAAACCCTACACAACACATTTATTGTGCATTTTCTGTATATCAATCAGGGGTCCAAGAAAGCATGTTTGTTTATTTGTTTTTTGGACACTTTTAATAAAGAGGATTAAGTAAATTGCACTTTGTTGCATGATTTTGTCCTTCTTTGCAGGAACCTGGGAGAGCAGAACGTGACTTTGCCAGCATAGGAACCAAAGAAACTCTGAAACGTATCATTGCCGGAGCTTTTGGCCGAGGAATTGCCCCCCACAACAAGGAGTTGACCACTGTGTTTCCAGTAGTTCAGCAACTCCCTCCTTGGTTCTCTGAAGAAGACCTAGAGTACTACACTAAGAATTTCAGCAAAACAGGATTCACAGGTCCTCTGAATTATTACCGCAACATGCACAGGTTTGGAACTTTTTAAATTTTCACCTTCAGATGCTTGAAAGCCTAAACAGTATCAGACATTGACCATTCTCACTGTTTGCTAGATACTGTTTGAAAGTCGGCAAGCTTCAGCATTGGGTAGATGTACAATAAATGCATTGTGCTAGGGTTTGGGATTCACATTTTTGTCACATTTCGTTTTTTTGTAGTCATTTGTCTTTGTGTCTCTGGTTGAAGGAACCTGAATCAAGGACTGATGGGTTGTGTGCAGAAACTGGGAACTGAGTTCTCCATGGACAAATGCACCTGTTCATGTGAAGGCACTGTTCATTGCTGGCAAAAAGGATATGGTACTGCAATTTCCAGGGATGAAGAAATTTGTGATGGGTCCAAGATTTAGACAAATGGTGCCCAACTTACAGAATGTCATAATTCTTGAGGGTTCTCATTTCATACATGAGGAAAAGCCTGAGAAATTCAATAACGAGCTGATCTCATTCCTTACCGGGCTTAAGTCTAAGCTGTGAAGTAGTTTCAATTCATTCCAGCTTGATGTTTCCTGTTCAGGCTCAAATAAGAAGTTATCAATACACTTTCACTTAAAGGAAGTCAATACATGAAAATTTGTGACAAATATGGAAAATTGTATCAGCAGGTCATGATGAGAATGCAGTCAGGAAGATCTCTGAAGCTGCTATGAAAAGAATCATCAAGTTCTGAAGGTACAGAAAACACACTTGCTGTAAATGCAGATGTTTGTCACCACAGTTATGTATTGGAGGTGATGGATGCTGCCTGGAGAATCACTAAGAGTGGATTACACACAGTATTGATTTCGAAAAGTTACCTGCAGGTTATGTATCATGATCCCCTGAACATTGGTTGTAGGAGGTGCGTAATATGCCTGAATGATCACTGAGAGTTGATAACTCAAACTACTGCTATTCTCCTACCCTTTATATTGTTACCTTAGAATCAAAATACCAAACTTCAGTTTAATCACAATTTTTTTCGTAAATGCTTTGTTTCCCAGTTCATGGTCTTACAATCACTGCTGTCAAGTCTGTTACCTTACATGAACAAAATGGGACTTAATATAGTGGGAATATATTGTTCAAATTTCAGCTTTTGAAGATTTGAGGACAAGGTGTTGGAATAAACTCACTCACCATCATTGCCATTTTGCCTTCATCTTGGAGAGTATGGTACAGGTAATCAAGAAGTTGGCCATGGTTGGAGTAGAGAAAACTCCAATAGGAGGTTAGGATGAGGAATCAGAGTGAAGAAAAGGACAATTCCAACCCAGGTCCTCCGGGCTAGCCACTGACAGCCTTTTCCCACATGCATTTCCTTGAGTGATGGATTGGTTCCTGCACAAATTGGGTCAATTTTTGCCTCCTGTCTCCTGTTCAACAGGAAACCCACTGATGAAATTCCATACAGATGCTAGTGTCAGTTTGGACATCAGACATCCACTAGGTCAAAAATGCCAGTGGAAAAATGCCCTGCAAACAGATTTTGTTCAGATGTAATTTATGGTTTCACCTCTTTGTTGTCCTTGAAGCAACACAATTTGTATGCAAACAAGCTGAGGCCACAACATGCTGCATACACAGATAAATGGGCCTCACCACCACAATATCCAAACTAAAACACTGAAAACGCCCTACAATGTAAGGACCTAACAAAGGTAAACAAAGAAAAGACCTTGGATTGTCATGCACAGGTCGTCTTGAATGGTGCCTACACCAAAATGTTGAGACTCACACAACCGGCAGTTTGCAACAGGAAAAATGGGACAAGACAAAATGTAAAATACTTTGAGAGACCCCGACACATTTGACCTTGAAAGTGTGGGGATACTACCTTTTTATACCATGAATGTGAAAACGGGTCAGTGAGAAGTTTGACAGTGCAAAGGATAAAATCACCAATGCTAGCTATAACCCTACTTGTCGTCCACATGTACGAAGAGGCTAGCTTGGGGATGCAAGCCTGCACTTTTGAGGGTAAGATCCAGTTGATCATAGACTGTGCGGGGGAAATTGGATAGGAGGTGATAATCAACACCATCAAACATCCCTAGTGAATCCACATAGTCATAGAGTAGTCGCACTTTTGCGTCACTCATAAACCTCCGCTCCTTTCTCTCACCATTTGGAAACCTCAGCAGAACCTGCATAACCCAATCAAATAATAGGTTATATTCAAAAATATCTGTCAAGCAGCCTCTCTCTAATGTCTCAATATTGTATTTCCTTGAAAAATAATAACCTTCATGAGTATTGAGAAATCTCCACACTCACAATTACACGTACCCTGAACCAGGTGAAAAACTTTCAATTAAAAGAATGGGGAAACACAGGGAAACAGAGGGAGATGACAAAAAACGAAAAGAGAAGACACATAAGGAACATTGAACAGAACATAGCAGACAAAAGGGAGAAGACAAACAAAGACAAAGCGGGCTTTAAAAAAAGCCTTCCCACTTACGAGACTCAGTACAAGATGCTGAAATTCCAGAATGAATATATCTCTATGGAGCAAACCTCTGGTCCTCTTAAGAGAATCCTTAGTGGGCAGCATTTATCTTATTCAGAAGGATCATGAGACTGACCATCTAAGAAACAAAGAAAACTTTAGAACTACACAGCCTCAAGGAACCTGCAGAATTGATTACTCATAAACCCCAACTTAACAGTAACAGAGATATGGGAATGACTGTGAGGTGTATACAGATCCTGTCAATATCTGCGTACTCTGATTGGGTACCTTTATTGAAGTTATCAGATAAAAGAATCCCAGGCTCTTGGTGAACAGCAAATCCAAGAAGTTACCAGAGAAGCCATTAGATGTAAAATTTAACTCTATCTTCATAAGTAATTTGAACTGACAATTTCCTGATACTGATGATTTTAGTCAACCTTGAGAATTGAGAGATGAGCATATAACAAAGAAGTGGATATTTCAGATCTGAAAACAGCAACCATGGGAAAGAGGAAAACCTAGCCGAAAGAAAAGAGACAACCAGACCTTTCACAGAGCTGCAATATGGTCCTAGTAATATCTAGATCCTCAGTCAAGTTTGGGTGACCCTAAAACCCTAAAATTGTGAACATGTCTTTTACAAAAAGTTGCAAGAATCTAAATATGTCCATGAGATTGCAGAGAAAAACTCCACAAAAAAAGATTGAAGGTAAGCATTGCATCAAATCCAACCAAACCAAAACAAACACAACAAAGCTGAGTGTGGCCATAACTTTGAGGATGTCACTCACAAAAGATCAGACCATCACCTTCATCATGAATGGCAGTGACTAGCAGCCATTGCTCCCCACTGACTTCATCAGCTCCTGACAGTGAGTATAGAATAGTATATTGTAATCTGCTTAAAAGTTAGGGCAACCAGTTTTTTTCAACTGTTTTGTCCTGAGTTTCTTTCACTTTTGGAAGCAACAGAACACCAAAGCAAAATGTATTGAAAACATCCACTCACTTGAGTGACATTTGGGCCCTTGTCAGGCTCCTTGCCAAGTGCCATGGCTTTCTCATGCCTTCGGCGCACAAGTGCTGCTTCCCTCTCAGCTGCTTCTTGAGCAACTCGAGATGCTGCCTCTTCTTCCTCCTTCCTCTTGCGCTCAGTTTCCGCCACCTCATTAGCCACACGCTCTGCTTCCTCTCGTCGTAACCGCTCCCTCTCCTACACACACATTGCAGCACAAAATTGCCATAATAAGATGGTTACTACGAAGTACTGGAAGTTTTCCACCACATGGAAGAAGTATGTGAGTTTAGAATGACACATGCAGGCACAAATTGCACCAGCAACAAAAACATATGTTGGTAGGACTCAAGGGTCCACCTTCAGTAAATAACACTCTTCATTGGCATGGTCCAAATGAGGCCCCATAATTCCATTTCCCAAAAAAGGCTGAGAGCAACACATATAGAAAGTGCAACACGAGCAAAATTGCAGAGCAACCTGGTCAGCTTGGAGTGCAGCTTGGTATGCAGCATCTTGCTCTTCACGGAGGCGTCGGTTAAGCTGGCGTTCCTCCTCCTCAACACGGGCCGCCACTAGTGCCACACCTTGCTCCTCTACCACTCTCTGCAGAATAGATACAAGTTCTGCCGCAGACCTGGGACCCTCCACCTGTTACAAGTTCATAACCATGCATTTCCAGATTTATAAAGATAACAGAAACAAGTGAAAGAAACAAGAAAACCAGCCAAAGGGTGCTGCTTAACTCATAAAACCCAAAATTGTGCCTCAAAGGATCCTGAAGATTCAAAAAGGACAATTTTTTGAATAAACAAAGAAGTATGGATTTTGACTCCAGTATCTAGAGATACCTGCTGCAGAAGAGCTATTCGTTGATTTGATGAGCCCATGACAACAGCACAAAAGGGGAAAGTGGATGCCTTAAGGCTGTTGCTCATTTGAAAACCCTCACTGGTGCGCACATCACCCCCCCATGCCACAAAATTCTCATTCACAAACTGCACTACATGCTCATTGCACAAACTTCTCTCACAAAATGGAGGTGTATTTGCATGCTCTGGTGAGTGCAAATACACAAAGAGAAACTTGAATTGTTGGCCAGCCCGCCGCAATGCCTCCATGAAACTTGTGACTTGAAAAGTGGGGTGATACTCCCCATATTCACTCTCAAAATTCCGCAAGAATGCAGCTGCCTCAGCTGTGCCTGCTGGCACTGTCAACAGCATGTTCCCATCCCCTGCTCTTTGCTCTGGACCCCCAAAACCCAATGCTCCTAAGGAGTAATTTAACATACCTCCTGCAATCCACATCCCCATACCCATTGCACCATACATGAGATTATAACTCCCGCGAATGATTGAAAACGGCAGTGTTACCATCCTCCAAACCATATTCGGATTATGATTTGGTCCCCCTGTGTTTCTTGCCACCTGCAAAGCATCTCGGTGCTCACCAAGCCTTTCATAACTCATCCCCTCATCTGCAAATCTGTCATAATCAAACCTTGTAGGGTTCCATCTTTCTGGATTGTGAGTCCTGTATACTGATGGGCCTGCAGTGGCAGGACCAGGATCCCTTCCAAGTGCACTTGCCTGCTCTTCAGCAGCTGCTGCTGCTACCCCTTGGACTGGGCCCTGAGCATCTGTTTGACTCAGTGCACCACCTCCCTGCACATTCTTGTCCACCATCGTCGCTACTGCTGCCCCTAGATCCCACCCATGTGCTTCCAGAATCTGCTCAGCTAGTGCAGAATCCTCCAATTGAGTCACATCCTTAAAATACTGCAGTTTTTCATTCATTTCCCGCAGATCCGCAGTCATTTTGACTCCTTCTCCTCCTCCTCCTCCTCTTCTAAGATACGTGCCTCTCTATCTGCAGTTTCAAGCCCCACTGTCTGAAGGCTTTTTGTGTGAAAACAAAAAACCCTAATCTTGTGGTATGAACTTTTTTTCCTGAAATTCCAAACCGAAACACCCCAAATAATAATAAAAATAATGATAATAATAAAAGAAATATTACTACTATCCTCTGGTGGTTTGCAGAATCTGCACCAAACTCGAAACCCTAATCTTGTGGTATGAACTTTTTTGACTCAAATTCCAAAACCAGAGGCACGCACGCAAAGACTGCTACTACTACGACTACGACTATCCGCTGCTGCTGGTTTTCAGAATCTGCACAAAACTCGAAACCCTAATTCTTGCACTCCATCCTATACCATGCCTGAAGAAGAACTGAAAGCATTCCCACTCTTGAGACTTTGTTAAAGCAGACTAACCCTAATCTCGCATGGTTCTCCAAATCCTTACGTAACCTAGCCCTGTGACAATCAATTGCCAGTCTCCAAACAAGAGGAAAAAGGCGAAAGCAAGCAAGCAAGCAAGCAAGGGAAAATTCAGAGGAGGAGAGAGACACAAGCCAAGAAACAATTAGGACAATTCATGAAGGCATGGCACAAGAAAAAGCGCATGGAAGCGGAAGAAAGGTAGTACCCATGCCCTAATAAAAATGCAGGAAGCACGGAGAGACGGACGGACGGACGGGCGGTGTCCTCGCGAGGCGAGGGGAGGCGAGGCGACGAAGAGGAAGAAGAAGACGGAACCGCGCGCCAGAGAAGAGAGAAAAGGAACCTCGCTGAAGAAGATCGAACCGCGCGCGCGCGCGCGCGCGTAAGAGAGAGAGAGAGAGAGATAGAGAGCAAGCGGCGTACGCAACGTGAAGCGACAAAAGCGCTTCTTCGGAGGCTTTTTCGCGTTTCACCAACGCTCGAGAGAATGAATGGAGGCGCCATTTTTCATCCACTTTGGTTACATTTATCAATGCATTCTCCACTTTGGTGGCATTTTTTCATCCACTTTGGTTACATTTATTAATGCATCCTCCACTTTGGTGCCATTTTTACATCCACTTTGGTGCATTTGTCATGCATCCTCCACTTTGGTGCCATTTTTCATCCACTTTGGTTACATTTATCAATGCATCCTCCACTTTGGTGCCATTTTTTCATCCACTTTGGTGCATTTATCATGCATCCTCCACTTTGGTGCCATTTTTCATCCACTTTGATTGCATTTATCATGCATCCTCCACTTTGGTGCCATTTTTTCATCCACTTTGGTTGCATTTATCATGCATCCTCCACTTTGGTGCCATTTTTTCATTCACTTTGGTTGCATTTATCATGCATCCTCCACTTTCATGCCATTTTTTCATCCACTTTTGGTGCATTTATTATCATCCACTTTCATGTGTTTTTTTCAATCTACTAATTTGGTGTATTTTTCATCATAATTTTTTTCATCTTTTCATCCACTTTCGTGCCATTTTTTCAATATACTTTGGTGCATTTACCATCTGCTTTGGTGCCATTTTTAAAATCCATTGTGGTACATTTTTCATCTACTTTGATGCATTTTTCATCCATTTAGGTGCAATTTTTTCATCTACTTTGAAACTTTTGCATCCATTTTTTGGTATTTTCATCTACTTATGTGCCTTTGTCATCAACTTTGGTGGAGTCAAATTACAATAGAAAAATGTCTCAAATGGTTGGTTGGTTTGTTTATTGCTTGTTCAATTAGTTTGGTACTCCTACAGTATAGTGTTACCTTTTAAGGTTTAGCCGTAATTAAATTATTTTTGAAAATATTGAATTTTCTAGAAATTATCTGTTTGAAATGTCAAAATTTAAGAAAATTACAAGGGAAAACAAAATTAAAAAATTGGTGGAAACCCATGAGCTGCTTGCTTCATGCCAATCCACCATTGCAAATTAGGTATCCAGTAATTGGCAACATTTTTTTATCTTATAATTTGGTGAAACATTATTTGTCTTCATTTTTGCAAAAAGAAGTAATTTTTTAAAATGTATAAAAGGTCTCTCCCTCTGTTAAAGGTTCTAAGTTGAAAGAACTTGACAAAGAAGTTGTCTATATTTATTGCCAAATTTTCATAATAATTTTTATTGCCAAAATGGATTTTCAAAAATAAAATAATGCCGCACCTTAAAAGGTATTATGTTAATCTAATTTCCAAATCCAAACTATCTAAGGTTATACTTGTTTGAACCATTGCCACAAAGTTAACCCTAGGTTAGTAACATTAATTCAACCTTAATTTAATCCTAATTTATAATTAATATGTCTAATTGTGTAACCTTTATTCAAATATAGTCACATTAATTTAACCTTAATGCAAGCTTAATTTAGGGTCAATGTGTTTATTGTTTACTAATTAAAACCTAATACAACTTTCATCACGCTCATTTAATCTTAATTCAACTCAAGTTTAAGGTTAAAACTCAAACCCATGTTTCAACCCATGTTTACTAATTGAAACCTAATTCAACCTTAATTGGTTATGGAAAGATTACAATATTAAAGAACTTGAGGATCATTTTCCTCCTTCACAATTCTTGAACAAGTTTTTTTTAAATCTTGTATTCATCATTTCATAAATCTTTATGTTGACATCAGGAAGCCAAATCTTACTTAAAATCCATAACTTGAGTTCAATCATGTTCAATGCAAATTTAGTATACATAATGTTATCCAATGCCAAATCAATCTAGTACTTCAACAACTCTAATGTTACTTCCATACATGTGAAAGGGCTAAAATTGTCTTCAAGAACATAAGAATATGTTGAATAAAAAAATTGCTCGAGTTGGTAAGAAAGTTTGACAAGTGATACACTCTTCCAACTTGAAATGTTGAAGGTCGAACAAATGTTGTGTGTTCTATGAATGGTGATAGCCCTTATGTCTATTTTGCTTGTTGTTTCATTTTTTGTCTTTTGATTGCAATGACCAAGTTATACTTACACCATGATAGAATAATCCCACAATATGATGTTACATAGCCTTTTGGTTGGATTGGGGCACTTGATTTTATGGTGTCATGTAACTTGTCATTAATAGTCATGAAATTTGACCATTGCTCATTGAAAACTTCATTGGCAACTTTCTAACAAGCTCTTTCAAACTTTGTTGCTTTTTGAGTTGCCTTTTCTTGTGCTCTTCTTTCTTTCTTGTCTTGTAACTCCTGTCTTTTTTGTTTGCATTCCTTGGTTTTTTTTTCTTTATGACTTTTTCTTCCAATGCTTGTAGGTATTCATCATTTGTCATTATGATTGACTGGATGTAATCAATGATGGAATGATTTAACCTCTTTCTTTTGGAACCTTCAAGTTGCATCAAAATTAAAAACTTGAAGATGTTTAACTTGATGTTAACAAAATTAGAAGCAAGTAGTGAAATTTGATTGTGGTGTGTGGTTGGGTAGGTTTAAATCACAAGTTCCATTACTATCTTCCAATTCCTCCACGAAGTAGTGGCATTGATCTTGTGTTTCAAGTATGCTATAATCCACGTCTTAAACTTCAAAGTTGATATCAACGTGCAATGTGTGGGTGTATGTTTGCTTGAGTGATTCAAAAATATTGTCCAAATGGTATTCTTTTTTGGGTTGGAATGTAATGAACACATGAATAGTTAATAACCACATGAAAACTATGAAACCAATATGAAAACTTGTAGTCCAAATCAAAAAGCTCAAGGGCACACCAATGGGTTTTCATGAAATTTAACTAAAATGGTGTTGTGGATATATATATGTGAGGAGAAAATACTTGTCTAGGGGTTATTGAACATTATATTTGAAAGTGAAAACTTTAAAATGGTTTCATCCAATCAAGATCAACTAGTATTATTAAATAAGAGAATGTATCTTTTGAGTGCCTTATTAGTTTATTTAAATATTTGAAAAAGGTCCCCTAGGATGTTAGGAATGTGAAGAAATGTCAAAAAAATTTGTCCACCTAACAAAATACCTTATTTTTGTATGCATTGAAGGGTGGTAAAGAAGTTCATTTTTTTGACATTCAAGCAAACTGAAACTCATCTCTTAAGCAACTTCACCTTTATACATAATGTATGAATTTGAATCCAAGTTGTCCATGGATGAAAATTTTGTATTTGGCCCCATTTTACTTTTCGTCATGTTAAAATCAAACTTGGCCAATTACTATTCTCCTAAAGGCTTTCACAATGTTGATTTTTGTCATGGATTTTTGCAATTTGTTAATGAAAACCATTGTGCCCAATCCTCCTATGTAAATTTGTGCTTATTCATTAAACTTTTAATATACCAAAACTTGTGAAATGCAATCTTGAATAGCTTGAAAACATTCACATCCAAGGGATGGAATTCATGCAAAATTTGGATAGGTAAGGTGAGCAAATCCAAACCCACATTCTTGGTTTCTTCAACAACCTCCAAAGAGATGTGAAAGCCATGTTCATGAAATATTAAAAGGTGTTGATCAGAAGGAGAAATGCCATTGGTGCTAATCTTCACTAATTTGACAAAATGAACAATCCAATTCAAAAACAATTGGTTGATCATCTAGGCTTTGGATTGCATGGCCATTGTGGCACCATTTTTGCAATGTTAAATGTAATTCTTATACATTCTATTACATTTGAAATTGTAGAAATTAGGAATGTTTGTTTGTTTAACATCAATGCAAGTAAGCACAGAATATCACTCTTGCTCTTTGGGAATAATAATGTGTATAGAATGTGATCCCTTAATTGCAAAGACATGTCCTTGCCCATGACATCTAGTTGTGCCCCTGATTCATCATAATTCCAAATGTGGGATGAATCTTAGTTGTGAAGCTCATAATTTTTTTTGAAACTTTCATAAAACTTATAACATTTTTTTGCATTTAGCATTCTAACTCTACTCATCTCTAAGCCTTGGGTCACTCTCAAAGTCAATTGAGGGTGTTTTGATTTGAATCATTTCCATCAACTTCATCCAAAAACATTGCGTGTGAATGACATTGTTATCTCTTATGTTATATCTACAACCTTAAACTTGAATCGTTGAAGTGATGGATAGACCAATGAGTTGTATCTTTAACACTTAATTAATAATTTGTGCCTCTTTTTCTATATCATCATTTCTATGTTTTCCAAGATTTAATTTTCCCATTGCAGCAAGCCCTTAAAGAAGTTATAAGAATGCCAAAATGACAAGTTGCCACATTGAATTTAACACCCATGTCCACTACCTTCATGGCCCATTTCAAGGATTAATTGCTCCAATTCCCATTCATTCATGTCTTCTAAGTTGGGGATCTATGATTTGGACTTTTTTTGAGCTACAACAAATTTGGGATTATTGAAAGACTCTAGACCATCAACAAAGTTTTGTGTATGGCATGATTGTGTAGCATGAAAGGATAGATTTGTGACATCACCCAAAGTAGCATGATTTTTTGAATTGAATTGTTATTTCAACTTCTTTTTGTTTGCTTAAGTTTCATCTTTTCCATGTGCATCTTGCAAATAGGTTGCTTGTGTTCTTCTAGACCTTCACTTTTTGCTGAATTTTGAAGTTCTTCATCTTGACTCTTTATATTATTACTCTTACACACTTGGTTTAAATTTAGGGATGGTGGAATGAGTAGTTGTGTACCCCAAAATGGATTGTTCCCCATGTATATAAATGCTAACATCTTTGATAATTATTGAAAATATCTTAGCTAGAGCAATTCTACCTTGCATGCACTTTCACATCCAATGGTTGAAAATATGGCTAATTAGATTGAAATGGCAATTTCACAAAACAAATGATGGGTTGGTCCAAGCTTGTAAACATTGAATTAGAATTGGAAAATCCTTTAGAATATTGAAACACATTTTGCATAATTGAAAAGAATGATATAGTTAAGTCATCAAAACTTAAAACCATCTAGAATAGGTGCCTTCAACAAATTTACTCCATAATTTTAATTTTCATTTCAAAATTTGAAATTGGAAAAAAATCATCCTCAAAACCATCAACATAAATATTGCAAATAGTTTATGATAGATGTTCAAAATATACACAAACCCATTTCTAGTGCTAACCTATGTAATATATAAACTTGTTCTTTATGAATTTCATTATGACCATTATCCATAAAAATATTTTTTCTAAAATCCATAAATATAATTTGTCAACATAATAAGATATGACTCATGTGACATTAGTATGTCACAATAAAGTGCCATCCATTTTTCACCTTATTCAATTGGTGATAGGAGGTCACAACTATAGGTTTAGGGTACAACGACGTTATTTGGTGCCTCTACCTTATACCCATTTAGGGATGGCACATGTTTTGAACCAAAAACAATCTTCAATGGTGCTTGTAGGTGCAAAAAGTTGTACACATGACATTGGTTTTTTATTGCCAAAATAATTATCTAAAATCATTCCAAATGTCGTTTAAATTCCATGTATTTATATTGATAGTTTATGCACTTGGAAACAAACCCACAATCATAAATATATAAACACATGAGACATCTATGATGGTTGTTTACACAACATGAATACATATATGTTTCCCATGCACTCATTTTTGAGGGCCACTTTAGACAAGGGTTCAAGGACCAAAAGCCTAAGGACCAATTTGAAGCAAATTGAACCTTGAATTAGACTTTCTTCGCATTAAAAAAACATTTTTCCCCTAAGGTGTAATGAGTGTGCCTAAAGATTTGGGGTCCAATTCGAAAGTCCAATATCACAAATGTGTGATTGACATGTGATAGAATCAAATTAACCTTTTGTCTTTTCACTATTATTCTTCCTTTTTTCATGGTTTTTTTAATTTTTAATTTTTAATTTTTTGCCTCACATTTTGATTCACCTCCATTTCATGCACTTAAAAAGGTTGAAAATGCATTCCTTCTATCAATCACTTTGTGAACACTCACAAAACCAACCATGTCAACTTTAAAATTGGTAAAAAATGGGGGAGTTGGTGTAGTTTCAACAATATTGTCAATTCATAACATGTCCTCCATTCTCACAAAATTTGAGCAACAAGGGTTAAAGAAAACAATGTAAAAAAACAATAAACAAAGAATAATCAACATTGGACCCTAGCTTACATTTTGGTTTTCCAAACGATGGGCTTTCCTTTAAGCTCTTCTTTTTTATTTAGTTCAATTGGTTTTCCTTCCAAAACGATGCCATGTAAGCTAAATCACAATTTGATTTGTCTTGGTTTTGGACCTTCATTTAAAGGCCCTAGGACCAATTTAAAATTCTTAACCATTAGGAATGCTCAATTTCATTGGACCTTGTTCCTTGGACCCTTGTCTAAAGTAGCCCCTAATATTGAAATTTCTATTGAATTTGTAAAGGCACAAAATAATGGTAACAATACCAAAATATGAACATCCAAACAAATCTAATACATGTGTGTAAACATATTCTTCCATTGTCACCAAACAAGAATAATGTATGACAATGATAACTTTCATTGCCAAAGCCCTAGATGTATAATATGCCAAGTAAATAACCGTTATAAATAAAAAATAAAATTACAAATGATGATGTTGGTCATCAACCCGACCTCACACAACATATGAAACATATGCAGTATCATTGGAAGTTACTTACAAATTGTGTATTTCATATTATTTAGAAATTAAAAAAACATTGTTAAATTACTTATGGTGAATAGGGTTATTTTTTCAGTTTTGTGAGATAGGTGGGTTGGTGATCTTCCACAAGAAGATTTAGCAAAATTCGGCTACAAGTCAAAGAGGACATTAAAAAAAGGTTAGAGATTCATGCTATGTGTTATCTAAATATGGCAACTTCAGTTTTTTTCCTTTAGAATATGATGAATTTGTAAGGTTTTTTTTTTTTGTTGTTGTAGAATTTGCACTACCATTTTTTTTATTGCCAAGTGGCAAAATTCTGCCCCCCCAAAAAATAATTTGGTGATGAATGTTTTTTGAATTTTTTTAGTTTTTTTTTAGTACCTATGTTTTTTGATTTAGTTATAACTTGGAGCCAAAATGTGATTTGTAATTTTGCATTTCAAATTACATTTTACAAAGGATGCTCAAACATATATATATAAGTCAAGTGCAAATTAAGACTATGAGGCTCATGTGCCTATGCCATTTTATGGCATCACACAATGTAATGATTTTTACAAACATGAAAAATATGAATTGATTTTGAAGTTTTCATTAGCACATGGGGATAATATTTTAATTATTTTGTTTTACTTGGACATCAATAGCTATCCAAATAAATGTGTCACAAGTCAATCGTTGAATGCCAAATGACATGTCTAAATTGACCAAGAAGTAAATTTAACACTTGGTCATTTTTATCTTCATGTAATGCATGACTAAGTTTTCCAAGGAACAATGGCTATGCACGTGATGTGGTCCAAAATCCAACCAACAAAAGGTGGAATTGACAAATTGCCAACCCTTTCATAGCAAGAGTATAACACCATGCTCCAAACTTGATGAATGGAAATAGCAATTGGTGTTGTTGACACCACTTTTTTCACATCATGAGTGGGTAAGAATTGTTTGATCATTGAAGAACACACGAGTGAATATTGACCCCTTGTCTATGCAAACGAACTGAGCATCATTCTAGTTTAAAATGATGTCATGTCTAAACAATTCTTAATCATGCCATTTCTTTTGTGCCGAACCTTTGGCCATGTGAGCTAATTATCTACCCAATGGCAACAATATAGTCGGAAAATGGCACACCTTTACTCCACATTCAAAACCTTGAATCGTGAAGGCAATTTAACTTTTCATGATAAAAACTTACAATGGGATGACAATGTATATTGTCCTATCATGTGCACATGGCAACAAAGAAATAGTTCAAATTGGGAAATTGAAAAACTTATGTGTATGCACTAGTATTTTGAGTGAGTAATTGCATTAAAAATGGCAACAAAGGGTAATTTTTGGATAGGTAGAAAACAAGGATCCACCCATTTACTCAAAAGTCCCAAAACAAGTCGCAAATGATGAAAAACTTGATCATTGGCCATTCATTGAGAACTCGACAAAAGTCTCGTGGAAACATTCAATAGGGAGTTACTAATAAGAAGGCAAATCCATGTTTAATGTATTCAGCATTTGCCAAAGGTGCTTTTTGTGGCACACATTGAAACATAAAGACCAACTATCCACAACTATGATGTTGCTATTGTTGCAGTGATCCTATACAGTCACACACCGTGACTAAATGCTTTCTCACAACAATCCTTCACTAAATGCTTCACAACTTTGCAGTTTGACTCCAATGCTTGAAATTCAATATTGTTCATCAAAGTCCATGCCATGAATACCTTCTTGACGATCTTCGTCGAATTTCAGCAATCTCAGGCAATGTGTATCCTTGGGGTGCATAGGAACTCCTCCTCCTTGATGATGATGCTTGAGCTGCAAGTCCATCAAATCCTTCCCTTGAGTTCTTTCTTGACCCTCCTTCCATTGTCTGAATTTCAGGATATGCCAACCTACTGGAGTCATCAAATCCAGCATCCAAACTCATCTTCCCTTCCCTTGATGATTGAGCATCAAGTTCATCAAATCCAATCCCAGAGTCCCTTTGTGACCTTGTCTCTTGAAGACTTTCAGGTATCTCCTGCCTACTGAATTCATCAAATCCACCATCTGAATTCCTCAACCTTGATGATTGAGTTTCAAGTTCATCAAATCCAATCCCAGAGTCCCTTTGTGACCTAGTTTCTTGAATTTCAGGCATCTTCAACCTACTGAATTCATCACGTCCAGCATCTGAGCTCCTCCTTAACCCTGATGATTGAGCTCTGAGCTCATCAAATTCATTCCCAGAATTCCTTCTTGAGCTTGACATCCCATGAATTTCAGGAATCTCTGGTCGAAAGGATTCATCAGGTCTGGCATATGAACTCCTCCTAGACCCAAATGATTGAGTTCCTTCAAATTGATTCCTTGAGTTCCTTCTTGAGCTTCTTGCAGTTGCTTGGATTTCAGGAGTCTCAGACCCACTACTGCTAGATTCACCATCATTGAGTCTAGCAAATGAACTCCGCCTTGACCCATGAGTTGAATCTGCATGAGCAAGTTCATCAAATTGATTCCTGGAGGTCCTTCTCGAGCTTCCTGCGGTTGCTTGGATTTCAGGAGTCTCAGACCCACTACTGCTAGATTCACCATCATTGAGTCTAGCAACTGAACTCCGCCTTGACCCATGAGTTGAATCTGCATGAGCAAGTTCGTCAAATTGATTCCTTGAGTTCCTTCTTGAGCTTCCTGCAGTTGCTTGGATTTCAGGAGTCTCAGACCCACTACTGCTAGATTCACCATCATTGAGTCTAGCAACTAAACTTCGCCTTGACCCATGAGTTGAATCTGCATGAGCAAGTTCATCAATTTGACTCCTTGAGTTCCTTCTCGAGCTTCTTGCGTTTGCTTGAATTTCAGGACTCTCAAGCTTACTACTAGAGTCATGAATTCTACTAGCATACGAATTCCTCCTTGACCCTGATGCTTGAATTTCATGATCATCAAATCCATTTCTAGTCGAGTTCCTTCTTGAGCCTATCACTTGAGTTTCAAGACTCTCAGGTCTACTGTATTCATTATAAGGATTAGCATATGAACTCCTCCTTGACCCTGATGGTAGAGTTTCTGGTTCATCAAATCTGTTCCTTGAGTTTCTTCTTGACCAAGTGACTTGCATCTCAGAACTTTCAGGCACCCTACTTTCTGATTGATCAAGGTGGGCATATGAATTCTTCCTTGATGCTTGAATTTCTGGTTCGTCAAATGCATTCCTTGAGTTCCTTCTTGACCATGCAACTTGTGTTTCAGAACTTTTGGGCACCCTACTTTCTGATTCATCAAGTTGGGCATATGAATTCTTCCTTGATGCTAGAGTTTCAGGTTCATCAA
>Ga0116229_10001517_pt1 | contig 36602 bp, 30 predicted proteins | sample S1TSphgellanicum_3_FD_87313 | JGI IMG/M metagenome (GOLD analysis project Ga0116229, IMG submission 87313) | Host-associated microbial communities from peat moss isolated from Minnesota, USA - S1T2_Fc - Sphagnum magellanicum MG | ecosystem: Host-associated > Plants > Peat moss > Unclassified...
CTCTATTCTACTGGCTTGGCCACAATGCCCAAGACGTTCAATATGAACCTCAAGAGTTATACAAAGGGGAGGGCTACTACTTTCATGCTAGAGAGTCAAAGCACAATCCCAAATGTGAGATTTGTCTAAGCTCTTGTGCCTCAAAAGGCTTGGGCACCAAATATAAGTATCATCATCGTTGCACCGTTGTAGCCAGAATGATAAGCAATAATCGAGTGCAAAGGAGATGAAAGAACTCCATGAATCCAAAATAGAAACAATAACTTTCTGGCTGAGAAGAACTCTAAAATCAAAGAAAAATGACACAATCTAAAATAGCAACGATAAAACAGACACCCCTCTCTTGGTTTCACAACGCTTTTGGGTCCATTTCAATAGCGCCAGAATCAATCTATGGGGATGGTAGATCAACAGTCTCCTAATTCTTCAATGGCAAGTTTGTGACATGATCAATTTGTGACAAGCTCAAGAAGCAGAATAGGAATTTGACGACACCTTCCACTGGAAAACTGAGAAAAACATGAACCCTTCAAGAGTTACCTAACATAAAACCTTCTACACTCCACCAAGAGACATTTTCGCATCCTAGTGCGCAAATTGATGCAAAAAACTTTAAGGTTGTCAAAGAAGCAAAACAGAAGAGGGGGGGATGATGGCTCTTAACTAAAACTTCACAACAAAGCTCAGAGCATCAAACCCTTGAACAAACCTTGCATAACACTCCACCAAGCTAACAATACTCCTAGTGTGCAGAGCTTGTGTGAGAAACAATTTGACATAGTTACCAAGAAAGCATGAAACCCTTCCAACAAGCCTAGGAACATTCCACCAACACTAAACTCTCCTAGTTGTCAAGTCATTCCCCTAGGAATGAATGCTCTTTGGATCTCTTAGTGTTCACTTTAACAAAGATATCTGACTCATCAAGTGCTCCTTGTGATAAGGGAGGTTCAAAGCAGTGTTGGGCGGATATAACTTTTTTTTCCGTCTTTTGATCCGCCAGTTCTGGTTTTTTTTATTATTTTAAAATCAATTGTAATATCCTTAGGGATATCATAAAAATATAAAAATCTATTGCGAAATTTCAGTATGACCAGATATTTGTCACCATTAATATCCGCCAAATAACCTAGCAATCCGGATAACAAGATAAACAATTTTCATTTCAAAAGTGTTTTACAAATTATAAGTTCAAAAGTTCATTTCATTCAAATTCATCTTCATATTGTTTTAATTCTTCTTATAAAGCAAGATAAGCTTCAATCAATTGTATCAAACTAGAAGGTGAACTACAACCCACCCTAGGATCACTAGGTCAAGTTTTACTAATAAAAATTATCTTATTTAAATTATTTGATTGTAAGTGACATCTCCTCAAATTTGTAAAAATTTCAACCAATGAATTTTTTTTTTCAATTTCTATTTGAAAACCAATAATGCCAAGAATCTGACGAGCAAGAAATGCCATAGTTGGAAATAGAGACTCGTGTTTTGCCCACCACTCTAAAGGACATTTAATATCCTTGACATTCACTTGAAACCTTCTAATCATGAGCAACTTTTTGTTCACCACCTCCTTTGTTGGTTCATTGGTTCCAGTAGACATTAAAAAAATCTCTGAGCTATTTTCTTCAATAGTTTGCATATTTGCCATAGGTCCAAATTTTGCCATAGGGTGGAGGATGTGGTAGCATCTCAAAAGCATAGGAAATAAGGATTGTTGGTCATACTCTTCCACAATGGAAACAACTTGTTCTCAACCAATAAGAGATGAATCTAATCTCAAACTTTTAAATCTAGGGTCTAACATTAAGGACATGTTATGTTCTTTATTTTTTTCATACTTTTTAAATAATGACAGAAAACCATATAAAACACCACATACTTCTCTTTTACTGTTAGATGCAAGCAATGATAATTCTTGGGTTACAACAAAATCATCATTAATTTAATCTTACAAGTTAAGTAAAATTCCAAATTTTTTGTAAAGTTTCAAACTCATAATGATTGTTACATTCAAAGCATCATAAAGTAACCAATGCCCACAAGATTGGTTCAACTCATAAGCACTTACAACTAGACAAAACATCAACAATTATTTGAAATATGTGCCAAGTTAAAGGTGGAAAGACACGACCAGTAACCTTCATAGTAGTTTGTTGACTATAACATAGGACAATTGTTGCCTTGAATTGTAATGCTTCTTGAAATAGGATGATTTTACTTATCAACTTGTAGAAGTATATCAAGGATCAACAAAAAAAACTTACAATTAAAATAAACTAGAAACAATAGACTTGCAAAAATGGATCAAAAAATTAAATGTCTGAAAACCAAACTAACCTTGTTTTCGCTAAAGTGTTTAGTTTCATGGGTCTCAAATTAGTTGCAATGCAAGTTTTGTTCCATTCTTGATGACCTTTACCAAATTTTTTTGGCCAAGTAATACATTTTTGTAGATTTGCCTAAGCATATTTAATAGACACATATTTCAAATTCTTACAAACTTTGTCATCAATTGTGGCATATTGGCACGCTTTGAAGAAAAACATGATCAAAACAGGTTCCTTGAAAACTTTCTTTCAAACCTAAAGTCTCACATTTAACAACAAACTTCAAAGCATTGGTCAATGTATTTAAATTTGAACCCTCATCTTTCACATATGCTAGATCTTATTATCAAGCGATATGCATTTGAAAGTTCAATATGATTCCTAACCAATGTTTTATCCTGTAATTTTAAGAGTTTCAAACAAACCAAGAGTAACATGTTTTGGTTTCCAATGAGATCCCAAAAAATTTATGACTAAGATAGACACATCATGTGCACCCTTAGACATCCACAAATCAAAACTAGTAGTAGCACAACTGTAATCATTTAAGAAAGGAAAAATATATGTTTCCTTGGTTTTTTCCACCAATTTAAACAAAATAGTGTTTGAAAATAATTTTCGAAAAGGGAATTGCACATGAAGACATAATTATAATACTAAACACTTTAACCACACACTTTCCACAAATTGCAAAGGCAATTGATTTTTCACTATTAAAAGTGCAAGATTTTTCACAAACATCTTTTGTTCCACATCATTCTTTTTGAAGCAAAAAATTTAGATTTGGAAGAATTGGAAATAAGAGACCTTTTTTTTACAAATTGTTTCCTTACATTTTTTTTCCCTTGATTATTAATTTTTTCTTGAAACCTTTTATAAATTGTTGAATGATCTGCATCAAGATGTTTCTATAGACATGTTATGCCACTTGTTTTACAATATGTTACTAGACTTTTCCTTAACTGTTTTCTTGAATTCACAAAAACAATAGGTTAAGAATGACAAAATAATTAATGCATCATTTGAGGAACATCCAAGTTTACTTTCGAATTATCATTAACACAATAAAAAGACCAACAAATTACATTTTTTATTATAAGGACACCATTTTTTTCTTTGAGTTTGCAATTGTTGCAAAATCTATTTAGTTTTCTCTTCATCAGATTTTCCTAACACTTTATTTACTTTAGTTGCAGACTTGGATTTTCACTTCTTTCCCTTACTTGATTAACTTTAATTTCATCATTTATGCATATTATATATTATTCAATTGGCATTGTTTGATTATTAAATTCATTTGACCCTTCCATCTTTCACAATTTTTCTACAAGGCCAAATGGTGGAAAAACTAAGAAAACAAATACAAGGTTTTGTTGTGTGATGTGATGATAGTGTTTTTATGCATAACTAAATATGATGCAAAACATTTACAAGCAAGCAAAAATTTAAAAAGTGCAAAAAAATAAAAAATAAAAAAATTTCAAAAGTACAAGGGTTTATGTTTGTTTCCAAAACAATTTATAACAAGCCTTGCACCACAAACCAAAAGCCAAGAAAATTAAAACAAAAAAAAAGAATAGAAGACATGAAATTTAAAAAATTAAAAAATGAAAATAAGCAAAGAGAAAAATACTTATTGAAAAAATATAGGTTTTCGATTCTTGACTCCCGACCATTCCCAATTCTTGCAAGAAAAAATGCAAAGGGGTAGTACGAGATTCTTCAACGAATAAAAACACACCAACAACAACAGCAAAATGAGGAGAGCAAAGTAGCGTGAAAAGGAGAATAACAACATAAATAACCTTGTACCTAAAATAAAAGAACAACCGAAGAAAAGCATTAGCGCAAAGAGGAAAGCTAAGCAACGCGAAGAGGAGACCAACAACACGATGAGGAGAACAATAGAGCGAAAAAAAGAGCAACAACATGAAAGAACAACAACGTAAAACAAAAAAGAAGAGCTTGAAGGAGAGCAAAACACGAGGAGAAGGAAAAAGGAGAAAGTGGGGCTTGAGTTAAGCTTGAGCCCCATTTTATTCCGGATTAAGGGTTCTCTTTTTTTTAGGTCTAATGGTGGTGCCCATGACAATTTTTTCCCTTGTAACGGTCTACACCAACACCCACAACCTTTTTTTCTTTTTTTTTTGTAATGGCCGACACTGGTACCCATAGTTTTGTTTTGATCCCCCTAACAACCTACACCCTAAACCTAAATCCCTCTCATATCCATATCCAAGCATGGATTTAATATCTGCCCTAGATATCATATTTTCAAAAAATATATTCTATCCGGATATTATATGACTAGATATCATTATTTTGATACCCAAAGGATTTCAAAAGTGATATCCTGAACAATATCCAGTCAGGATATCCAAATTTTCAAGATATCCGCCCAACACTGGTTCAAACCTGGAAGTTAACTGTGTATGTTAAAGGAAAATATTTTACTGCAATACTCTCGTCCCTAGGGTGGGCGCATTCTCAAAATGAGGGGCCTAGAACCAGGTGACAGCCTAGTCCCACCCCACATTTTGGGAATGTCCCCCACCCATGCGCTTTCCCTAGCATAAAGGACAAGGCAAAATTTATCATGAACCAAACCTCTGTAGATCACAAGGAATATTAACCACAGGGTTCTTATGTCCACTCCTCAATAGTGGGAGGGTTCTTACATCTAAGTAGACATAATTTCCCTCCCACCCTTGAGGAGTAAGCATACTTTCTTATGTCCACTCCTCAATAGTGGGAGGGTTCTTATATCTATAAGTAAGCATAATTTCTCTCCCACCCTTGAGTAGTAAGCATAGTTTCCCTCCCACCCTTGAGAAGTAAGCATAATATCCCTCCCAATTTTTAGAGGGAAATTCATGGATATAAGGTGCCCTCGACATACATTATAAGTTTTCTTCAATCACTTTACATATCAAACAAGGTTCCATATAGAGGGCCTTTCAGATTTGAGATCCCCAAGGCCAGTAGGCCGAGGGCGGTCAAAAATTTGGAATGCTCTCTCTATGGAATCTTCGCATGCCTAAAGAACCGGTCCATTTTTGAAGATACAAAATTTTTAAATGAAAAAGAAAGAGAAATAAGAACTTCTGGCTCTCCAAGTTATTTTCTAGGCTGGACAGTAACTTCGAGAAGCCAGAAGGCCCCGCCAGACTGGCAAGTCTCATGTTCTCGGGAAAGTTGTGGTTGGGGAGCGTGCACAAGGTACAGAGGAAAAAATGGACCGGGCTTTCCGAGCCCTGAGAAGGTCATGGGGTTCGAGGAAATGCAGCAATGCGAACTACCGATAACAGCTGGAGTTTTGAGGCACTATCACTTCACGACCTGTGTGGACCAGCACCCACATTGGAGTCCGGTCCGGTGGGTAGAACCACTCATCACCGAGCATGTACTTATCATCGAACACTTTTCAATATCTTTTCATTTTTTAATCAATTTGAGCAATTTTTGTGCCATTGGACATTGGACACACAAACCAAAGGGTTACAAACATTCTTTGAATGTTACAAGTAAAGAAGCATCACAACCAAAAAAAAACAAAAGAGGATGAGCGATAGTTTTCTTTAAATCTTTTGAAAAAATAACCTTATACCCCTCATTAGTTCCAGCCCCATATCTTCCTCATTTTTGGTCCTTTTGAAGTGATTAAAAATTTGATGGATGCATCAACTGGGGCTTTACAAAATTCCTTTGTATTCCAGAGACAAAGATTTTAAGTTCAAAATCCTAATTTTTTTGAATTCACACATCATTGAATACTGAATGTCTTTACACCAAACACCCCATATCTTCTCTTTATTGAATTGAGTAAATTTTATGACATCAGAAGTTGCTAGGTGAAGGGTTCAAATGTTCTTTGAGCTTGAGAAGAAAAGGAACAATGTGTGACCTCCCTTGAGTTTTTAAATGTTTGTTCACGGACTTGTGTATCGTACCATGGTAAAAATCCCAAAATTCATTTAAATTGTTTCTATACATTATAAATATCCCATGATTAGACCAAATCAGAGTCTCTGAGTTCAAATGTAACATATTTTGTGCTTAATATGGCCACTAAAAGGCCTCGCTCAAAAAGTCAAAGTACTATTGTGGGTACCCTAGTTCACCCTGGGGCCTGGTCCCTCTCCTCATCTCCTCATGTACAGGAAAGCTATAACTCTATTAATAATCTTTCCAACTCTGCTATATCTCCTGGCCGACACTGATGAGCATCTTTTGATCCCAAGCTTAGACTTCTTGGTTGGCCTTTTAAAACTTTTGGCCCCCTATTTTCATCAATGGACTTGCTTGCTCCATGCTTTTGCCTCCAAAACAGGCGGTAACACAAACCTTCACAAAAAGGAGTAGTGATTCAAAAGAAAAATACTGCACAGACAACTCAAAACTTAACAGTGAAGCTACAAAAAAAAACAAATGTTCCTCAAAGAAAGATTCATTAAGATAGACAGGAAACTAAAAAAAACAATAGAAATATGGATTCCCCTGAAATAAGGAGATAACTGACAGAGCTCCATGAGGAGTGATAGCAGAATCAACACAGAAAAATAATCACCTTCAAGAAATTTCCTAGTATATTTGGAGGGCTCGTTATATCCATGAATGTCCGTCCTAGAAAAAGAGAGATATTTCACCTACTTGTTAAGGAGTGAAAGGAATCTTACACATAAGATTCTTTTTGCACTTAAAGCGTAGGCATAAGATCCCTCCCACTCATAAGCAGTAAACATAGGAGCCCTCCCCCTCCTAGTATGCCTCATGATCTAATCCTTCCACTTTTAAGAAGTGCAGAACCTCGTCCTACACCTCATGATCTAGGCATGTTCACAATAAGTTTTAACCTTTGCCTCCTCCGTTACAATCGGTAAACCCCAGGGGTTAGGGCCATTCCCAAAATAGGGGGCTAGAATAAGGTTTTACCTTACACATAAGATCTTTACATACACAAGAGACTCATTTTGACTCAGCTCTTTTATGGGTTCAAAAAAATTCTGCATTTCTTTTGAGGAGGAGAATTTCAAAATGACGAGTTCAAAGTGGAAAAGGCATTTTCCATCTCAAAAATCATATTTACACTTGGAATGTATTCATTGCACATTTTACTTGTACAAATGTTCAAATGGCCTCTATTGATTTCCAAATCACAGACAGAAACAAAAACTTTGTCATCATTCTGCCGTTGCATTACCTATGAATTAACAATAATGATGAGCTACTACCATTGATGTAAGAATGCGTGCAAAACTACATCTGAAAACAAAAGTTTGGGCAAAGAGGCATGAAATATCAAATTTGATCTATCCATTTAAAAGAGATGAATTAAATGCTGAAAAAGGGAATGGAAAAATGGATTTTGCAATCTAACTCCATAAGGCATTACAAGGTTTGTCCTTTGTAAGATTTTTTCTTTGTATCCACCAACAACTCCAAGAATTTTCAAAGTGTATTTGGAGGGCACCTTATATCCATGAATATCCTTCCTACAAAAGAGGAGTGATATTATGCCTACACATCATGATTGGGAGGGATCTTACTTCTATTAAAAAAATCCCTTCGTCTCATAGCCCTATGATCTAAGAATGTTTAGGTTCATGATAATTTTTATGGCATGCTTTCTCATAGTTGAATCATATGCTTGGGGGATATTCACAAAATGTGGGGCTAGGACTCAAGTTATCACCTCATCCTCTGCCCCTATTTTTGGAATGCCCACACCTTGGGGCTTTATACACTAGATGTAAAGAGAGAAAGAAAAACCGGATAAATAAAAATCAAGGATGGGAATCCATCCATCAAAAGTACAAGGCAAATGAGAACACAAGTAAACACAACCCAAATAAAAAACAAAAGCAAACAATCAATAAAAAAAAATCAGGTAAAAACCTTATGCAAAGAAAAGTCACAACTAAAAAATGACAATCAATGACAACAAAGAAGACTTAAGATGAAAAAGCTGTCATCTGTCACAAATCGGCTAGTGGCAAAAGCACTTTGAGATATCACCCAAAAGCACTTTGAATGCACCTGCCAGCCTAGCAACCTCATTTGTTAGTCAAAGGAGCGTGCAGCTGATCACATGCAAACCCTCCACTATTTGAATTCAGAAACTTGGTGTGCTTTATGTTGGGGAAGGCCTACTGCCATTGTCCTCCCATAGTACTTTTGTCACATAGGCCATGTTTTACATGTTGGGCCCATGTTGTCCCATAGCAATTGGTCGAGTCAATCGTGCCCACCCTTGTTCCGACAGCACTGCATTATTTTCAGACCCCTGTAACCACTTTAGTCTAAGCCAGCCAGGGTGAACTAAACCTAACCCTAAACTTACATTTGTACCTTCACCTTCTTGAGTAAGGCCTCTTTAAGAGTCAATAATTAATGGAGAAAATGTTAAATTTGGACTCAGAGACCCTAATTTAGTCTAGGGATGTGATATCTATAATGTTTAGAAGCAACCCAAAACCAATAGGGGCTTTTACCATGGTATCAGCACCCCTTTTTTTTACTGGCGCATTTTCATCAAAAACCGAAATTAAAAATAAAAAATTGAAGTCTTTTTGAAGGTTTTCAATCATTAGAAGTGACAAAAAAAACTATTAAAAAAAATCTCAGATCCCTATGATTTGCGTTCCAATGTGTAGCCAAATGTATGGAAGGATGATTAAAGATTTATATTTCATATTTAAATTATAGCCAGAATTATCTAAATCTTCCTAAGGACTATTGTCACTTTTTTTTCCTTTACATCTTTCTATGGATGGTCACTGCTGTGGCTCCAAAGAAAAATTCCTTAAAGAAAAACACTGGGTACCCAGTGTATGTACTGGTTTGCCCAAGCCAGACCTTAAATTGGAAGCCTTCAGTGCCCTTCAATAGCATCTAGTCTTTCTAGTGAAGACCCAAGAAAAATTTGTCACATGTGAAGGGCACGGATTGACCTTCATATAAACGAGTGCGGGCAACCCATGGCTACGCCACTCCAGCCACCCGTGGCACCTCCCCGGCCCCCCGCAGCGGCTGCCCTGGCTTGTTTTTTCAAAGAACAGGAAGCAGGGGGCTCTTAGGGTCTGAAATATTTAAAGGACCTGAACCGGTGGTTCTTTAAAGACTCAAAAGCACCACCCAACACTGAACTGGACCTGTGTTCGGCTGTTGGTTCTTCTTCAATATGTCCAAAACCGAGAACTGCCAGTTGGAGTGCATCCTCGTTTCAGGACCCTAACGACGGGTTTTCTCTTTGAGGATCTCGTTTCAGGTCCCCAACGATGAGTTTTCTTTCTGGGAACCTCGTTTCAGGTCCGTCTCGAGGTCTGGACTGGGTACTGAGAATCTCGATTCAGGTCCTTTATCGAGGATTCTGGCCACCTCGATTCAGGTCCTCGAAGGTTTTGAGGACCTCGCTCGTTTCAGGACCTCGTATTGTTTTTGTCGCCACAGACAGACAGACACCATGTTTGCTTTTATATATAGGACTAGTTGATTTGTCAAACATATCATACTAGTTTGAACCCCATGTCTAATGCACAGGTGTGTGTGTATTGGACGATACATATTACAAAATTACAATTACAACTACATTTCCAAAACCTCTTTATATACAACATTTCGCATGTATCCATCAGGACCCTGGCCACTGAAAATCTTCATGTTTGCATTGCTTGTGACCTGTGAGATAACAACATACAGCTGACCATGGGAATAGACCGGAGACAACAAATATACCCTAACGTTGAGAATAACAATACAAGATTCTTCGAAATCAATGCATCTTTGGGCAAAGCCCAAAACCCTAAACATTACAATACAAGATTCTTCGAAATCAACGCATCTCTGGGCAAAGCCCAAAACCCTAAACATTACCTCCAACTTCTGTTTCTTCTTGTTTGCTTCCCAAACCCTAACCCTAAATTCACCACATTTGCGATTTTTCGACGACTTCTCAAAATACAATGTGCATATGTACATACTCACTTTGCTGGCTCCAAAATATATCCATTTTCAAACATTGATTAACCCTGTCTTTTGTTGGGCCCTGCCCCCACAGGGACAGGGACTATCGCATTGGATCCAACTTTTGGAAGCTTTACCTTATTAGAACCGGTTTCGTTGATGAAAGAGTCTGTATTCCACTCTTTCTCCACCCCGTCGGAGTAAACAGATCATGATGAGACAAATGGATGACCAGACGGATAGACGACGGGACAGATGAATGAAACGATGCTTCAGGACGCCCTTTATTATATGTAATAATTCACACCATTTGTCAGATAATATGTTTTAGGTATGCAATTTTGGTGAGGGTGAACAACCACCCTAAATGTCGGTACCTTCACCTTTTTGAGTGAGGCCTTTTTTAGTGACCATATTAAGCTCAAAAAATGTTAGATTTGAACTCGGGGACGGTGGTGGATCCTGATATAGTCTGCGCATTGGATTTTGAAATCTCTACCACAATATCAAGGCAGGTCCTGCTTCAGACAAGGCTACACTTTCAATTGAGAAATGTAATTAAATGGGGGAGTTTGAGTGCCACTTTTCCTGCATTCCGACAAGTTGCGAATTTCAAAATGGTTTCTACATGTATGTCAGAGCTGTTGAATAAAGCTTTCATTATAATTTATGCTTGTGTTGGACTTCAGTTGTTTGTGTCCACTGTCGGTATGTATGTGTGCCTGTGGTAGTGACAAAACATCTAGGAGGTTGTCAAAAGGTATAGTAGTAGCTTAATGAATTTTGGCCTGTATGCAATAGATCTATTTTTATATGAAGATTTTTGAAAGATGATATTTTGGCTTGTGTTGAAACTTGAGATTAGATGTAGAGTTCTAATATCTTGAAGGATTTTGGTTTCTTCTAGAGGATTTTTTGAAGATTATATTTTTGCATGGTGAAATATTTGAGATTTCATAAATCTTCTTTCGCCTTAAGATACTTTTTAATGTAATTGGCAAGGCCACAGTGTGACACACCCCTTGTTCTTCCATGACAATTATTTTGGTACATGATTAAACCAATCATGCCAATTCATGCTGGTGGCATATGGATTTATTCTATCACATTGCCCAAAATAATGTGCCAGTTGTAAATTGCAGCTCATTACATCCCCTCTTCTTACCACCTTCTAGTAGTGGGTATGGATTCGTCTTTAAATTATCTGATGTTGGCATTATTCTATGGGAAGGTTCATTTCAGCAGGCAAGTGCCCAAATCATTTAATTTTAGGGTACGAGGCCATTTCCAAAGTCAAAGTTAGAGCTTTTAAGGTTTGACAAATGGCGCTCTCAAAAACAATTCCGACTTTGGTTTTCAATTTATGTCTTCTATCCATTACCTTTTTGTCTTATATCAATTCCATAAGATATCTTGAAATTATTCAACATAGTCGAGCTATAACCTTAAATGGATGCATGGAGTAAATGTGAAAGGTTTGGAAAGGAAAAGGGAAAGTGAAGAGGTAGAAAGTTGATGTGTGCTTTATGAACCAACAATTATTCCATTGGCACTTGTGTGTGTTTTATTCTTTAATGCTTTTGTAGGAGGGAGGTGATAAGTAGTTGGGTGGAAAATACAAAGATACTGACAATGCTTATTTGGAGATGATGTGGCATTGATGTAGCAAGTCATGATTTTAATTTTGGACCAATTTTCCCATTTTCATTACTCCAATCTAAATTCTTTAGAATATTCATTTATATAGATTACAAATTCTTATACAATTATCAAAGTTCCTGATTTTTTTTTTAAACATGTTTTCAGACATGTTGGACCCACACCAAGACTACTCAATGGGGGGACACCAAATTGAGGTGGATACATGAGTTGTGGTGAAGATGCCACAAGGCAACAACATGAATTGTCACATTTGACTCCATCACAAAAGTCCTCTTGTGGTTAGGTCGCACGACAAAGTCATGGGGACTTAAGGCAATTAAAGTCTTGGACTTGAGAGGAGGTTTGCAATAATCTAACATTAGATTTGTGTACTTATAGATGATTGTCGCATTTTGAATGTGAGTTGAATGAATGTAATTTAACAAGGGCATATGTTTCGGCATGTGCAACAAGGTTAGACTAAAATCATGCCTCGAAATTTGGACAAGCATATGAGGAGCTTGGAATAAAAAGGCACACCAATTGATATTAAAGCAAGCTTTTGAGAAATTTGTGGAATTTTGCATGGAGACAATTGAAAAAGTGAAAACCGAGCATCAAAACATCCCCATAGAAAGTTTGGTCCAAAAAGATGACCATGTAATAATTCCTATTAAAGAAAAGTTAGTCAAAATGATTACTAAAAACAACATGAAATTCAAGGAAAGAAGAGAGGATACCATAACTCATGTCCTACAACTTGAGTCTCTTACCAAAAAAAAACCATGTTTGCAAAAAGAAATAACCCACCAAGGTGTAGCTTGAAGAATTTACCAAAAAAGAAATTTAGATCAATTTGTGAATGTAGTTGAAAATCATGCCATCAAAAAGACTCAAATGACCCTTGTGAGAGAAGCTTTGGCCAAACAAACTATCATTAACAAAGGTGGTGAAATGAAAACCCGACAGGAATTTATTTAGTTTCAGTCCAAAAAATCAAAAAAAATCTAACATTAGTCTTTTGAAGGAGGTGAACATGTTAAGAGTTCAAGCATTAACTCAAAAGGTTCCCAAAGACACCACTCTCAACATAAAACAAAACATCAAAGGAAGCAATATGAATGATTGAACCTCCTTTGTAAAGGGGCCAAATTTGCAAACAACAACAACAATGCAACAAAAGACTTTGTCGTTTGCCAAAGTATTTGAAACAATTTGGATTATAATATTTAAGCAATAGTTAAAGATTGGTTCTTCCTCCCTTTGGAATTAGTGCATGAAATTTGGCACAAATTACCCCTACCAAGGGCCATTATGACAAAATTGTTAGGTACCTTCATAAGGAAGGAACATGTATTAATTTTGGACTTTAGAAAAGTCCAAAAATCAAAATAAACAATTTGGAGTAAAAAAATTACCATAAACAATATGGATTGAAAATTTTTTGATTAAGAACTAGATGACCACTAGGTGCATCACAATTTTTTTAAGAGTGAAAAAGTAATGAATTAAAACCTAGAGCCACCTCAAGGTCAAAATGTTTTTGCAGAAAACTTGGATGAGAACTAGGTGGTCACCAAGTGGAGTACAACCCTTTTAATGAATGAAATAGAGTTGAATTAAAACCTGATAACCACTTGCAACATCACAATGTTTATATTGATTTAGAAAGAGTTCAATGAAAACCTAATGGCCACCAATAGGAAGACAATTTTTTTAAGGATTGAGAAAAAGTTGAATCAAGGCCTAAAGGCAACCCACAAGATCACAATGCTTATATGGATTCAGAATTACTTAATGAGAACCGAATGGCCACCAAGTGGAACACAACCCTTTTAAGTTGAATTAAAATCTAACAGTCACCCATACGATCACAATACTTAAATGGATTCAAAAATACTTGAATTAAAATTTGGTGGCCATCAAATAGGATCACAATACTTATATGGATTCAGAAATATTTGAATGATAATTCGGTGGCCACTAGGTGGATGACAACCCTTTTGAAGAGTGAGAACAATAAAAGTAAATTTACTTGTAAAACATTGAAATGAATAGGCAAAAAAATGTGGATCGAAATAAATAAAATTCATATACATACATCAAGTTTCTATCAAATGTTTGTATCATTTGAATCAAAACTAGAAAAATTGAATTTATAAGTATGCAAACTCTAAAAATGAAATTTCCACATATTGTTAACATATTTTTAAAGTGTTCGTCATTGTCTAACAATTAAATATGCAACTACATTAACATTATTTCGAGACAAAATTTTGATTGGATGACATCGTTTTCTACTTTTCATAGCTACAAACATATTTGCTCAATTTATAAACAATAATATGAACCAATTGCAAATAAAAGTCAATAATTGAATATTGTAAAAATACATAATTCAAAAAAGAACAATCAAAGACATCAATTAATTGTTTTTAAGGTGTAAAGATTCAAAATGTATACTTAAAGGACGTGTGGTAATTCTACCACCCCCATTATCACTCTTCATGGATTGCATAAACCAAAAATAATTTAGTGAAAAAGAACTCAAACGTGGTTTCAAACATTTGACAATCATTTAATAATGGATGTTAACTAGTAATCCAATCAATGTTGGCCACAAATGAAATGCAAGGTCTAAGCACTAAACCTTGTTCTTCAATAATTTTTGTGTTCTAATGGACTCAATGAAAAGACCATTTCACTGAAAATTTTGAAGTTGGGTTCATTGACAATGAACAATGTTTGGTCGTCTTTCCCATAGGGAAATCCTCAACAAGAAAAATACACATCTCAAAGGGCATAAGCATGGTAAAGTATGTCAGTCGAAAACACTTGTTAATTTTTTGGAAAGTATCCATAAAATATACCTTAATATATTGAATTCATGAATATTATTTAAGGTAATGATCAACACTAAGAAGTTCTTTGATTTTTTTTTCATAATTTTGAATAATCACATGTTTAAATATGCATTTAAGTATATTTCAAGTTGATAAAGGCCTAATGTGGATGGATATAGTTTCAACTTTTCATAAAGTTTTCATGTAAAAATATTTTGGAAAATTTGACCAACCAACCAATTTAGAATATGTTTTTCATCCACTTTTTTTGTATAGAAAATTTTCAAACTTTATGTTCAATTTACAATAAACTCAATGAAGTGTTCTGTGATTTCAAAACGCAACTTAAATAGGTTTTTAATATCTTTTTAAATGTGAGTGTTGAAAAGAGATTGTTTCTAAATTTTTAAAAAACTAGGATTATTTTTTTGACATACTTTATCATGCTTGGACCCCAAAATCCTTAAGATAATAATATGTTTATGCCTCGAGTTGATAAGACGAGATGGAATATTGATCACAACCCCAAATGAAAAAAAATTGATCAACAAATACTTGTGGCATGAACATAGGAAAAACTTCAATGACATTCTCCAACAACATATAAAACCAAATTGTAATATTATTTTTTTGACTACTTGAAAAAAAATGTTGCATTCCAATTGTTGCTTCCACTTTGTTGATGTTAATATTTTCCCCATCAATGACACAATGACACCCTTGCAAAACAACATTAAATGTGGAAAGTAATACATGACACCATTCACATTGAAAATTAATGATTTTTTGGGTGCAAAAGGACATGAATAGAAAAGTTTGGATGGACATGTAGTAAATGTAGATGGACACAAAGGAATTAACCTACCACAAACTAGGAAATGCTGGCATAAAAAATAATAATTGGATAATATATATTGTAATTTAACACATTGAAAGATAATCAACAATATTTGTCTTCGACTTCAATTAACAAAACAATTAACTTAATCAATTAGTGGATTAAATGTACTAACTTTGATAGTGGCCACCCAAAGGGAGATGACAAATTAGACATTTTCAAATAAATGAAATAACAAATTTCAATAACAGTAGACAATTTACATCTTCTTTTTCATTTTCATTTTAACATTTGTACAACATGACACATCACACCTTTCACTACAACATTGGTATAACATTTTATATTGTCCAAGATCATTAAAAGTACCACTTTCAATCCTATCAAAAGGATTCTCCTATACAAAAATAGCTACACCATATCAAAATGATGAAGAAATTCCAAGTAAGGAATAATAATCTAAGCAAGTAATTGGCACCCTTACTATAATTATGAAATGACTCCACAAAAATGGCACCAAATGGCCCATTAAACATACTTATAAAATGTATCATCTAAGAACAATGTATTACCAACATGTCAAGGTGTTTAGAAAAGAAAAAATAAAAGTTCTTGTGAAAAATAGGCTTGTCTAGATTATAAGACAAGAAATGCACATTTTTGGTGCAGGACTAATCCCAACCTAACACCCTAGAGGGATTAATAGTAATTTAAGTTTCCTTCTGAAATTGATCCAAATAATTATTGATGTTGTGTTGTTGGGCAACAAACCATATATACATAATGAATTGCATTATACACCATTCAATAAATTCTTTCAATCTAGGTTTCAAGATAAGAGTGTGAGATGGAATTACAAGTCTTCATCGTTAGGTGTTCTGGATCATCTCGAAATGTGTAGCCACAAGAACTCCATTCAAATCGAAAATAACATGGAGAGGACTCACATATGATGAAAGAAAATGAGGCAATTTTGATTTGATTCCATACATCTCATCCAAATCTTCCACACTTAGAGGGTGAGAAATTGAGAACTCCACATCTTTCACAACTTCAAACCTCATAGGCGCATCCATTAATCCAATCCTTTCAATTAGTTGAAGGTCGATCACAATAACTTATGAAAATCATGAAACTAGTGGGTAATCCATCAAAAAATAGGTTAAGATGATATGCAAGACAATGCGATCAATTAAAAAAAACAAGGAATCATTACAAGATGATAAACAAGTTTATTTTCTACTACTTACCTCAGATGTTGGAGAATTTCTACAAAAATTGGCATTACAATTGCTAAAACACTTTTCAAATAATGTGTTGTATCGCTATCATCTTTAGTAACATGTTTAATGGCACTAAAAGGATTGTCTTGGACATGAGTGGGAACACAAAATCTAGAGTAATGTAGTAATTTTAAATAAGAAAAAACAATGCCAACTAGATAGTTTACCTTGTCCTTTAGATTAATAAAGGATTTCACATAAATCAAAAGGATTCTAATAGCATCTATATGGGGTAACATCCACTAGCAATGTATTTCCTACATGAATATATGGACATTGTGCAAAAAATATAACAAGGTTTTAGTGGAAAAAAAAAATTGTCTCATGTAACAAAAACAAAAGATGTATTGGCACTTTTGATAGGAAGTACCAACATATGTTTGTTATTTTGCACAAATCTCAACCAATAATTCTTTGCAAATTGATTGTTATTTTGGTTCCTTCGGTGATTTTTCTCGAGCACATACTCATCTTCATAGGTTGAATTAAAGTCCATATATACATGATAAATTTCTTTAAGCACCTTGTGAAACACTACCATACATTAACACATCAAAATCATCAATAGGAGATAACAAATTTGCCTGAAATGCCAGAGGTGGCAGTGTCATAATTTTGAACTCCATGCCTTTTCACTATTCACTTCCCAAATATTTAATAGTGGTGTTCATGCAAAATCCATCACCAACACAACAAGATCCTAGCTTCCCCCCATTCATCGATCCCTTCGATGAGCCAAACAAAAGACCCTCATCCAAAGACATCACATAAGTTTTCACAAATCCACCCACTAATCCCTCACCATTAAGCATACACTCTTGCCCATATTGTTGATGCCCATGTTCTTCAACCGTAACTGCGCACTCTACATCAATGGTAGCCACACCATCATCTCCATTGTCTTGTATCTTCAAATCGCCCAAGCATGTAAGATTTTTTCTAGGCAATTTCACATTAATGCTACTTTTAACAGAAACAATGATGCGCATTCCTCCACCCCTACAAAGTACCTAGCAAGGAACAATAAAATTTAGAGAGCAACAAATCAATGGAATAATGCACAAAAAATATTTAGACAACTACTCAAAATCCAAAAAAAATCAAGAACAAGTGTAATGAACACAAAACAATTATTAGAAACCACAAGAGCCTTGGGCGCCCAATTTTCTACTGAAAGGAAAAATGCACAAAATGTGGCCAAACTAAGTAGTATGCAATGATGAGTGCATAATCAAATTAAGTAGTAAATCATGATCAAAAGTGTAATGAACAAGTTTTCAATCAAGCGGCCGCCCACAACTCAACATTGAAATCATTAAGAATGATGATTCTCAAACAAATCTTTGATTTTAAATTATGAAAAGCTAAGACATAATAAGAATTGGGAGGCCACCTAATTTGTAATAGAGCTACAACAAGCGACCAACCAATTTTTTCCACTTACAATTATGATTTTCAATAATAGGGATGTGGCCCAAATCCTCCAACATGATTGAATATATGTAAATGTGGTCAATAGTTTAAAAGACATGATTTCGAAAGGCAAAAATTTCGTTGTTAGTATTGTTGATGCAAATACATGATCTATTTAAAATTTTCAATGATATAAATAAAGTTCATACAAAAAATCAATGCATCTATACAATTGTTTTCATGACAAAAATAGGTTCGACTATTTTTTCTTTTTAACAAGTTTCATATCTTTGGGGTGAAGCAAGCCAAGCATCCAAGCTCATCAACTTTTTGTGCAATATGTTCATCTTCAATTGTGTTATCCTTATTAAAAGTGGAACTAGAAACCTTGATTGTGGCTCTTGCACTTGGTGTTAATCGTTTATCTTTGAAGTTGGTTTCATTGTCCAAACCATGTTATGATACCAAAGGACAATTATCTCCTACTGCTATGTTTACTTCATGTCCTCCTAGTTGCAATTGTAGTTGATGGACCAATAGTCATGGGATTTGATATGAATGGTTTTTACTTTGTGGCCCTTGTGAACTTCTTGGGGATTTCACACTGCTTTGAGGACTATGAATTGTGTTGTGATCCTTTTGGTTTATTTCCCTCAAAGTTTTTAATAGTGTCATCATCTTCTTCATCATCTCCTTCTTCACCTTCACCAACTTGATTTTCATAGTCTTTTTCATTTCCATCGCCACTATTGGTATCACCTTCATCATCATCAAGAGATACCATGCTAGAAAGCATTGTTAGGCAAATGAATATAGCTTTTTCACCTTTTAATGCTAAACAAAAAGGTAATAATTCAAACTTTTGAGCTCCATGCTTGTGGAGCTCCAAATTCGAAAATTGAAATTCAAAACCACCTTGTGATACAATAGGTTATAATGTCAATAGATAGAGAACAATGGCTAGGGGAATACTCACTAGTCCCAAGAATGTGAAGCACCCCCACCGTAAAGGTTGACAATTGACATGCAATCACCTACTAGGGGTTCAAGAATAGCCTATAATGCCTCAAGACAAACATATTGCTTGTAAATCCTACATTCCTCCCTTTGCATGGACTTTTTGCAAATGAGTATACTAAACAATCATTTATGTCCCAATGACATTTTCGAAACATCAATCCTTGATACCTTGGGAAATAAATATACATAAAACATTGATGGCACTTCCATCATTGTTCTCCTCCTAGAAGGCACCTCTTCAGGTCATGTTAAATATGTCCCAACCTCATATATGAGGTTTGGTCCATACATAATTTTATGAATTGTTGACATTTATGGCTACCCAAACAATTCCTTGTCACAAATACAAACATAGACTCTAATGTGAACTATGTAACTTAAAAAAATGCTATGAACATTTTCCCATTTCTCCCTTTTTCTCAACAATGAACTTGTCTATTGAATTTGGTTATTGATAATACTACAATGATACCAATAGCATCTTGTTGCAAAAACTTTACAATCATGTCATTGTTGAACACCTCCTTTAGGTTGAAAATGTCAATAATTTCGTAACACTTATAATAGTTTTCAAGAATAAGTGTGTTGACCATGGTTTTTGTAAGACTTTGTGTTGTTATCCATTCCTTCAAGACATCAATAAACACCTTCGGTGGAGGATCCTTCGAAGGATTCATCTTAAGTTTATTTGCAAAAAATGATATAAATAACTACCTTTCAAGGATAAAAACGGTGTTGGAAAATTTGATGGTATTCTTCATGTGCCTATAATAACCTCCTCTCTTCACATTCAAGTAGGACGGATCTCCACAGTGTAAACACTTTATCTATTAGCATAATTATACCCATCCCTTATTGATGGATTTAATGCCAAAAATGGTTGGGAGGGATCCTTCAATTAAAAAATTAAATTTCAAAATCCTATCATCTAATGTACAAGGTATTCAGATGTTCAATACCACAATCATTACCTTGGAAGCATCACTTTTCCTATTTAAGATTAGCTCTTGCGTTGAACAACCAAGTTCTATCCAAATTCTTCGTGCATGGCTAAAGTTCTCTTGATAAATTGGAGACACTTCTTCATATGATTTGGATTGTTTAGTCACATAAAGCTTTCGCATCCTCATGCATTCAAGATGCCAAACAACAACTACTTAGAAGTTGGAGAATCATTTTCACAACTTTGAATGCACTCTGTCTAAAACCAATATTTCTTGCATGCACCCAAAGCTGACATATGTACCATAGGATTTATGTTGATGACAAAACATTATGCATGATGATATAATGCATGATGGCCCAAAGTTAATTAGTGAGGATGAGATATGTACCATGGGATTTATGTTGATGACAAAATATTATACATGATGACATAATGCATGATGGAATATGATGCATTGATACATTGCCATTTCATTACACAATAAAATAAAACAAAAATTATCACTACTATCAACAATATTTACTATTAGGTTAAAAAAATTATTAAAAATTACAGTATTCTCACTCATATGCACACATATCCCTGGTTGATTTCATCAATTGACTGAATTTCTTCGCTAGTGTCATCTAGGTCAATTTCATCCTTGCTGCAAAGTGGCTGTTAACTCACCACCCTTGATGTATGCATATCACTGAGCAACTGCTGAATTGTTTTGCACTTGGGAAAGATAATCTAGTAAGAAGTTCATTTGTAGGTCTTTTGTACACACCATCCAGCAGGCAATTACTCTCACAATGCATGGAACACCATAAATGTGTTGTTTGAAATACCTGGTGTTGTTGCAGGAACCAGAAAAACATGCATACCATTTCATCACAGAAACCCTGAGCCAGGGACTGATGAAGATGTGGTCTTTTGACAAATCATCCTGGAGCTGCAACTATTTGAGTAAGATCCCAACAATTTCCAGTGTTTGAGCTCTGATCTGATGTGTCTTCAACCTGTAACTTAAGGCTCACGGTGCAATGACCTTGGTAGCTCCAAAAAAATCCAATTCCAAGTATCTGGACCACAATTTTTTACCAATGTTGCATCATGCATGCTATTATCATGATATCAACCCAATCCTGGTCAACATCCCTTCCCTGGATGATCACACTAACAGAGGTTTCGAAAGGTTTCACTCCTTTCTGTGATCTTAACCTTAAGGCTGATCTTGATGGTTGGGCATACTTGGACAATTTACCACACCTCCATTACAACATGTGAAAGCCTCAAGGCTTACTATATAAAGACTGATGAAGATACAATTCAAACCTGTGGAATCAGTTTTGTGTCCCTATGACCAATTTCTCCAATCCCCTGATCCCAAACAACTTCAATGCAAGCACCATTAGTTGGCAGCAATACAGGATGACCATGTTTTCTATGAAGCAATGGAAGAAGCATGACAATACTGGCAGGCATCTACTACAGACAAGCAGAGCAGGTATGCATAGCTTGCACCTCCCTGCAACTTTCCACATCCGACTGAGTTCCACCACTGTCTCCCTTTCACAATGTTAAAGCAAAATATCTGAGAAGACATCACGTTCATGATGCAGCTTACATGCTACACCTTTTGTGAAATCTGCATCAAGATTCAGACAGAAGTCTGTGTGAGGACATAAAGCAGGGTGACAAATTTCTTCACAATTGTTCTGGAAGGTAACATGAAAACAGTGGTGTGTGTGTTGCTTACTAGTAACTTTCTCATTTGTGCTGAACGGAATGAGGGAGCTGGAAGCTGGAAGATGACCACTAGAGTTTATGACCTTCTATAGATTCAGAAGGGTGGCAGATTTTCTCACATACACCCAAATATGAACCCTAAGATTGGAGCTTAGTGGTGTTGAGGCATGTGCCCATCCATGACCACCTTGCAGTTGAATATTTTACTGATGCTTTGGACAATAGCTTCTATTGAATTCTGATTTCCCAGGGTTGCTTCTTCCAGCTTGAAGATTTCTCCAGCCTGAGGGTTTGAGAACAAGCAGTGAAAGTTCTCATTTCCAAGCCTGAATCTGTTGGAAAACAATGAAGAAAGACGTGAGAACTCAGGCCGAGAGTAACTGTGAAAGCTGCATTTGGTGTGAAGGTGTAATTTGAAGATGGCAGAGTGATTGAGGAGTAGATCATTTAGAGAAAACATCAGCAACAACTTTCATAAATTGTTCCCCTGGATTCTAGATTCCATTCTTAAGTGCACATTTCAAGAGAGAGAATACGAAGAATGCAGGAAAAGACAATCAACAAAACCTATAGGCTGATGGAGGAAGGGAAAGAAAGGAAATGACAGGACGATACAGTGCCCCGAGTGTGAGAGGCTCTTCTTTGTGGGATGATTTGTGGGGATAATCTGCTAGGCTTTGCTGCACTTCATAAGCACAGACTAGAAAGACAGAGAAAGAAGAAATGACTGAAGCTAAAATGACAGAACACCCTTCTTTCCCAGATCGTCCACGCAATTGGCCACTCCGTAAGGTGCATGCGCATGCTACTTGACAGAGAAGCCATGGCGACCACAGACAGTTGCTAATTATCTCGGAGCTTTTCGATTCCCTGCATGGCTATCGAGTAAACGGGTTGCAAACTTGCAAGAGCTTGTACTCGTATCGCTTGTGTGTCATGGTTTCTTTCTAGTAATGCTGTCTGGAGCTCTGAAGCGGAACGATGTCAGGTGTGGCAACGCAGAGCGCGTCTGAAGTTCCAAGGTTGCCCGGATACACTGCTTGCGAACACAAGGGGAATGGTGAGAATGGGCACAATCCAGGCACAAGATGCAAAGAGGGTGAGAGGATTCCAGTAACATTGTGGAGGAGGGTCTATGACGAAACAAGAAAAAGTCGAGGATTCAACCAATTCTGTAGCACACAAGGAGCCGAGCCTTGATGGAGAACGACAACGATACCAGGGAAAAGTCTGCATTCTTTGCATCGATGGAGGCGGTATGCGAGGAATCATCCCTGGACGGGTACTTGAATACTTGGAAAGAACTCTCCAGGAGAAAAGTGGCAACCCAGACGCTCGGATTGCAGAGTACTTTGATGTTGCAGCAGGTACAAGTGTGGGAGGTATTATTGCAACTATGCTCTTCACTGCCAAAGAGGATGGGCAACCCCTCTTCACGGCAGAAGAGACATGGAGGCTTGTAGCGGAGAAAGGGAGGAACATTTTCAGGATCCCGAGGGCGCATCGAGCATGGTCCAAGTTGAGAGGCATGATCACCCCTCGATATTCTTGCAAGTCCCTGGAATCGGTGCTGAAACAACATCTGGTGAGAGACAACAGGCCTCTCACGCTACGAGATACTCTGAAGCCAATTCTCATTCCATGTTACGACCTCCAAAATGCAAGACCATTCGTGTTTTCTAGAGCTTCTGCCTTCACTGATGATAAATGGAACTTCAATTTATGGGAGATTTGTCGTGCAACATCATCAGTGCCATCATTCTTCAAACCTACTCAAATGATGTCTGTGAATGGAAAAACCTCAATTGTAGGCATTGATGGGGGCCTTGTTATGAACAATCCAACTGCAGCAGCCATCGCTCATGTTCTTCACAACAAAGCAGAGTTTCCTGGAGTGCACAGAGTGGGCAATATGTTAATCTTGTCACTAGGAACAGGCCAGTTCGATCAAAAGTACAAATACAGCAAAGTTAGACGATGGGGTGCATTTCAATGGGCAAAGCCAATAATGAAGATTGTCTTGGATGGCATATCAGAAATGGTTGATCACAATGTCAGTATGTCCTTTGGCGAGCAATCAGATCAATACTTGCGTGTGCAGGTATAACCAGTTTTCCTTCAACAACTTTCATGATGATTTCAATTGTGCTCTTGATGCCAATTTCTTTCTTTTGTTTCAACAGACAACACCTGGAGACTCAAAACCTTCTTGATGGCACTGCCATTCTAGTAGCAATGACACAATACTTGTGTGTATGCAGGTATATAACCAGTTTTATACAACAAACTTTCATGATGATTGTTGTTTGTTGTTCGGTCATATAGGTATCAGGTTTGCCAAGCGGAGCACTGACAGCAATGGATGATGGAAGCAAAGGTAATGTGAACAGGTTGTTGAAGCTAGCAGATGAGGTGATGAGCAAACCATGCATAGAGCACCTTCCCTTCATGGATAAAAATCCCATCAATGAAAACAGCAGCAATAAGAATCACCTCGATTGCTTTGCTGATCTACTGGTGCAAGAGCATAATGCTCGAAATCTTGACCAATCAAGTGTTGTCAACCTGAAACCTAGCCCTGGATGTTTGCAACTTTTCTCTTAAGCTCAAACACCTGCTTCATCATCATCACCAAAGAAGGCTTAGAGTCCAGTTGGGCATACAACCTGGAACCACCTTTTGTGAAATTCATGTATACTTGCAATTGCAAAGCAAAAAACGGATGATAAGAAGTGTGATGGTCCAGCAGGTGGAGGCTGCACATTGTCTGATAAGATTCAGAATACAAAGAGTTAGAATCAGAATGTGTGCTACAGATATTTCGCTTGTATTCCTTCACAAATCAAGATACTCTAAAATTAGTGATTTTTCACTCTTGTTCTGACTCTTCTGGAATAATGTACTCCAAGACTAGCACTTGTTTGTTGTTGGAAGGTGTATAGACAGAGAAAGGGGTGGTACAAACCAAGGTACAAATTGAGGGTTCCAAGAACAGCATTATCAGTTGAAAGCATAGGCATGCACTCTTGTGCACTTCAATAAAGTATGGTCCATTTCAAATTTGTTACGCCCTTCTCAGACAAGGTCTACAAATGTATGAGAGAAGGACTCAGAAAGTTGCAATCAATGAAAAGCCAATTGCACACCCTGAAATTGAAACTTCAAACCGATTTCAATAGCAACCAAACTATAGACAACAACTGTGCAACAGATCTGCTCTTTTACAAAAAATCAAGAAATGCTACACAATGTTGCAGGTACATCACCTGGCAGGATGGCTCCTCAAAGATCATTCATCTCTGAGAAGAAAGTTTGTGATTCTTCTGCAGATGAGTTTGCTTAGTGAGCAACACTTTTCCAAAAAATCATAGCCATAATGCTCAGAACTTGAGTTAGAGCATTACAGACTTCTGCTTGCAATGCAAATACGGAGTTGCCAATCTCACAAACAATAGGTTTCCAACATGATACAAGGTGGGGAACTCAATTTGACCAGAACGTTTTCCTTGTTAGTTGGAGATCTAGAAGCCCTTGGGACCAGTGGCTGGTGCACTCACACTAGAGATGAGGGATGAAGCTGGCTTCTTGCCAGCTCTATCAAGACAATATTTGGCAATTTCTCTGAACTTGGGAATGGACTTGAGCTCCACCTTGGTACCATCAGTCAGGGTAATGACCATGTCTCCCCACTCTCCAATGAACCGAGGCACAAATTGCACATCCTTGATGACCTCGTATGTGAAATCCTTGCGGTCATCCCCGGTCAGTCCTGATATAATGGTCACTCGCAGATTTGTGAACCTGTAGCGAAGAAAGAGACATCTGAAGACGGACGCCAGGGTGAGTGGAAGCCACACGAGTGTGAGCCCGAACACAAGATTGGTCACAAGGTCGCCAAAGTGAGGCCCACCATCAAAGAACACTTCTTCCTTCTCAGCCGCGGCCCCCGGACCCGTCGATGAAGAGGCTGCCAGTGCCCATATCTTCTGAACCTCCTTGCAAGAAGAAAATGGGCGGTTCCTTGAAGAAGAAGATGAAACCCCTGATAAAAAGCTGGATGATGATGATGATGATGATGATACAGAGGTGCTAAGACGAGAAGAAGATAGACGAGATGGGAATACGCTACATTTCAAGGAGTTGAAGGACGAAGAGCTATTGCAATGAGCGGAGCGAGTGGGACACAATGCAGCAGCAGAACTGGAGAAAGATACCGTGATAGTATAGAACGCCATACCCAAATTTCTTTTTTTTCTTGCTACCAGCTTCCGTGAAGTCAATCAACCAGTCTTACGCTTGCATTACACAGATGAAAACCCTTATCTAATCACCTCCTCCACAATACCTCCAGCTAATTGATCAAATCTATCCTGTAGTTTCTCATAGTCGAAGCATATGGACCAATTCGTTCTCTCCAAACTCGCAGAAGATTCTGAAAGTATTCCTCGAGGGAGGATATCTACAACGGAACCCAAAATAGTGACGATGCACAATTTTGAGACAGGGCTTGCGCACAGTTCCACGCCTTGCGCTTCAGCTCGAAATCCTTGGCTACAAAGATTTTACAATGAAATTCAGAGCACAAAAGAAAAAGAACGAAACAAAACAGGAACTTAGGAGCTAGGGATTTTTTTTCCCACCCACACAAGACTTTCGCGCAGCAGAAAATTCGTTCCGCACACAAGTCGCATATCAAAATGACGAGGATGGAAAACCCCAGCTGATAGAAGCTCTTACTTGCGCGTATCAGCACTGCTGATCCCGGATTTGAGCTGAGAAGGAACGCCGGACACAATACAACTCGCGCACGCGCATGGGTGTGTATGTGTGGCAGACCTGGCGATGGAGTTTATCTACTCCCTCTGTCCCCTAGGATGACAAACACCTACATGGATGAATATATTTTCATCGTCCATGTGGATGACCAACAACATTATCATCCAGGGACCACCTATCTTCGGTGTCCCGTGTCCCCTCCAACACCATCGCATCTTCATTCCTGTTGGATATCTACATTGTAGGGTAGACATGCTCGTCATTGAACACAAGTTGGTAATTGAACACTTTTTCATATATGACCACTTATCCATATATTCCCCATTTCTTGTTTTTCTCTACCGATTTTCATGACTATTGGTGTGCCAAGTGAAGGTCTATAACATTTCTTTGAACTCCAAAGCACATGGGCAACGAAGAAGCAAGAAGAAAATGCTTGAAAAAACGCATTAAACTCTCTTTTATTTTCAAAACTCACAATTTCTTTTTTTTTCTTGTTTATTTTGTGTGATCCAAAAAGATATGAGCACACCAATTTGAGCTCTACAATCGCTATGGGAACTCTAGAGACAATCAAGCTATGTCAAAAGATCTTAAGCTCCAAGTGCTTAGTGCTTACCCTACCAAACTGAATATTGTCATTCCAATGTAAACACTATTTTCAAAGCTCTTTTCTTCCTATTTTTGTCCATTTTGAATGTTATTCATGACAATGAATGTGTCAAGTGGAGATCCACAAGATCTCTTTAACTCAAAATCTAATCAAACTATGTTCAAAAATTTTAAGCTCCTTGAAAACTTACATGTTTGGACAGTAACATGTCTACCATAAGCACTCTCACATCAAAATTTAATGTTCCAAATACACTTAAATTCGACCCCATCATTTTCAACCATCATCTTGAATAAACCAAAATTGAAATCTTGGACTTCCCTTGACTTCAATCCATACAGCCTTGAACCCCTTTAAAACCTTACCCTTTTTTTCTTTCCCCCATTACCTAACTTCTTTTCCAACTATCTTACACTAGCTTATATTTAAATTGAAATGATTGACACAAATCCACCTCTTAATGATGAATATCAACTAGGGCATTTGTTTTCTTGCACTCTATCATAAAACTTTGTCATTGTTTTCGTATTGTTGCTTTAACACATATTATAAAACTTTTTTTTTTTAGTAAAACGAAGGAACCTTTCATTTTCAAAAAAGTTCACACCCAACATGTATTTTGAAACATTTTTAAAAAGGAAACAATAGATTTTTAAAATAATAAGGCCCTCAAAGGAAGGGGTTATCAAAGGCAAGTTATTGCATGAACCTAAAGCTTGAGCTTTAAGCTTAGAGTTAGAACTTAGGATGGTAAAATGTTTTTTCCCCTATACATATGCAAGTAAAACCCAAAAATTTAATCACAAAATCTATGCAAATAAAACTCAAAAATTTAATCACAAAATCAATGTTGTATGAGTAAACCTAAAAATAAACGTGGGGATCAATGTAAGCATTCATACTGATTATGGATGAATATTTTTTCATTCATATGTATGGATGATTTTTTTTGCATTTACATGATTTTAATAAATAAAACATCCATCAAAATTACAAATGAATGTTTTATTTTATCATGAAGTTCTTATCAATGTAAATTCTTTCTCATGATTTTAATTAATTAAAACTTCATGAAACACAATTTAATTCTATATGATATTACACTAATTGAATAATATAATGTAAATTCCATTATAAATGTATTTCATGGCTATGGTTTTAAATGACATAATTTTCAATATATCTTAACTATATTATTATTATTATGCTAACATCCACCCCATGGTCATTATTTTTCTTTTGAATTTTTTTTCTCCATAAACAAATTAAACCATTGTCAATGATGATAATGGGTTTTTTTTTCCTCTCCAAAGGTGCCACAATTTCTTTCAAACCTATTTATAAGTGTCATTGACAACAATGGGGTTTTTTTCATTCTTCTTTGGGGGTGCCATAACATTCTTCAAATCTAACTAAAGTTGTTGATGATGATGAGTTTTGAATGTTTTAATTATTTTTAAACTACCTAATGTCATTGATGAAAATGAGGTTTTGAAATAAAATAAAATTCAGTTTTAATCGTTTCAATTAACTTTCTTTAAACAACTTACTATCATAAATGACAATGGGGTTTTTTTCATCATTATTTATTTTCAAGGTGCCCTAATTTTCCACAATAAAGGGGGGGGGGGAAGGCTGGGGGTACCATTCATCCCATGACAAAAAAAACTTTAATTGCTTAACATTGTTGATGAAAATGATTTTTTAAACAAAATTTAAAACATTTTTTGATCCCATCATCATATTTTCCTATATTATCACAATTTCATTATCCATCATTTTTAAATGACATTGAAATTTGAGATATCAATACTTGGATAACAAATGAAAATGGATATAAATCATTTTGATTTCATTTATCTTCTAATCATGCATGAATTTCATTGAATGATTTATTTATTTAATCCAAATCATAAATGAAATTCATCCATATGAAATCATTCATCTATGGACATATTCATCCATGTAAGTGGATTGAAATCACATTAAACTTTTAGCTCCTAAAGTTTTATGCTCGCATACAAGCCATCTTCAGTATTATTATAATTGGGGCCATACTAAACTCCACCTTGCATGAGCCCTTTATTCTTATAATGCCTTTCCCCTAGGGGTTTCCCTACCAAGTAAATACTTGCTATGATCTTTTCAATGCAATCAAAGCACACCTTACCCAATGTATTTTTTTCTTTATTATTTACGAGGTGCCGTGAAACATGAAATGATTATCGCAACAAACATTCCATTATTTGAAACACCTTTTTTTCCCCCATGATGCATGTCACATATCAATAGAAGAATATATTTTTAAATCTAAAGAGATCTTTGCATTTAGTGAATCTTTGAATTGCAAGCAGACTTGTAATCAAATGCAATCCCGTGGCCTCAAGTTTTACTTTACACTAAAGCATGCTTGAAATTTTCTATTGTTACAATAGGTCACATTATATGTTACCTTGTGATCAAACACAATTGAAATTAATTAAAATTTTAGATGTTGAAAATTTTCAAAATTTCCAAGATAAAAATGTTGAAAATGTAAAAAAATCAAAAACAACATTACCTAATTTGCTTAATTTTAAACTAACAAATGTAGAAACACAATAATTTTTGTAACTATATGTTTTGAATTGGAAACACAAAAACTTGTAATCAATCACATGAAATTTCCAAGATTTTTATATAAAAGTGATTTCATTTAAAAAACGTAGCATGAAATTCCAAAAAACTACAATCTTGAAATAAAATGACTTTCAACAATAAAAAATTAACAAAATTGTTTGAAATTCACAACTTTGCATAATTGATTATGAACATGAAATTCAACACAAATGATGAGCCTCTTGTTGTTTGTAATTTTTTTCAAATGTGCTTTAAATGAATCCCACCAAGAAATAAAATAAATAACACACAAAAATTCTAACCGATTTTTATTTTTATTTTAGTACAAAGTACTACTCCAAATGTAAGAATCCTTTTTCTTCTTCCTTGTGTTCCTCCTCTTCCTCATCTTTTCCACCACCACCTAGACATGGTATAAACCAATGTTGGGTAATTTTCCTTTTTTTGTCAAAGTTGGTCAATTCTAATTTTTATATGATGTTATGAAAACCTAATCAATTCTCATATATATATAAGGTTGGTGAAAATTGATTAAGTTTTCAAGTGAGAATTTCAAACTCACCCAATTTTTACATGATGTTATCAAAACCTGATCAATTTTCATATATATATTGGGCCGGTGAAAATTGGTTAGTTTTTTTTCAAACTCATCCAATTCTCAAATAATATTGTTCCCACATATACAATAACAATTAGTTTTCACAACCCAATTGTAAAATTTTCCATTAGTTTAAATCAACTTTAGGAATTAAATCATTAATAACTTAATTATTTCATCATGCAAAAAAAATAGCTCCATGTGAGAAAAGTAGTAACAACAAGAAAAAAAATAACAATGGGAGAAAAGTAATAGCAACAAGAGAAAAGCAACAACCCCATGTGAAAAGAACAACAAGAAAAGCCAACACCAACTAATACAAGGATTTAAGTTTTATGAAAGAACTTGTTCGGTTTTCCAAAAAATATATATGTATCAACTTGAACTAATTCTCATGATTAGTTCTCATTCATTTGAAAACCTAAGATTGGTTCTCATTCTAGTTTTCACATGTAAATGTGTTAATCGGTTTTCATTGTGAGAACTAAGCTAAAAACCGAGTAAAAAACTAGGTGGGCATTTGAGAATTGCCCAACATTGGTATAAACTTCTTCATGCATCTTGAAAAATCCAAACAAGAAGAATCCAAACAAGAGAGGAATTTAGATCATGGTGTAGGTGTGATATTCAATTTAGGATAAAGAAAAATAAAATTGTCGAGAAAAATTTAAGGGCTACAAAAGTAACAAAGGAAGCATACAATTGTTGTTGATAATGATAGGAAGTTCCTTTCATTACTTTAACTACTAGTGATGATAATGTGGAAAAGTGAAGACTTTTGAAAACCTTTTTATTATATCGGATTAATCTCACTTGTACATGAAGCATGACTACAAAGTACATCCACAAACAAAATGACAACTTTCTAACCCAAATTGTTGTGAAATAAATATGATTGTTGTCATATTAATAAATGCAATTAAACAAAAATTGTTACATTCTCATGGAAAATTGCATGTTTTTTGTCAAAAATGTAACCATTTAGAAGTATTTGACCTCATGCATGTTTAGTGGTAATATTAACCATGCACAATTTAGTGAAACTAAACATTCATGCAAGTTCAACTTTTGCATACAAACACTTATTGCATGGAACTAATGGTTGGAACCAAATCATGTATTCACCTACCTATTTCACACATGTTTCTTGTCGAAAAGAAACTAAAAATAAATAAATTATATGCATTATTGATGCACCCCCAATCTCCATGAAAGATTTAGAGGTGAATTCGAAGGTGAAAATAATAGAAAAAGGAATTGGAGTACTCTTCCTAGCTCATAGCACTTCAAAGGTAAAAGGGGCGTGCTAGAGCTCCGAGATGGGAACTAGGATGAATTTACAAGTGAGAGTTCAAGATGATATCAACTTGCATAACCAAGAAATAGGGTAATTAATGCAAATTGAATGGAAGTGGTGTAGTGAATTTAATAGGGACAACCTCAAGCAAGACTTTACACAACCCACAACCATTGAAAGGAGGCACCACTCCCCTCCCTATAGTATATTTTGTGCCTCTCCACGTGGACTACATCCAAATGTCACTTTTCCCTAAGATTCCCAAATGAGAGTCCCAAACGTGAGACTATTGTTGTCCCAAAGCTTTGGCTGTTCATATCTTTCTCAAATCATTTTTTTTTAAAAATGCGAAGGCAATATTTTATAGCCCTTAAAAATATGTTTTCAATGGTTTATAACACTCCCCAATTGGACCTCATTTGACCCTTGCTTTTTAGGGAATTGTGACTCCCACCCTTTCTTTTGATCATAACTCATGCAAATTAGATTTAAATGAACAATGTGAGGGCACTCTAAGCATATATGCTTCAAAACCTTTCTAATGGTGTCTTGAAGCCCCAATTTGGCATTTTTTTACCTTTTCAACCAAGGTTCTAAACATTCACAACTCCCGCACGAATGCAACTCCCAAAATGGGAGTGCAATTGAAAGTCATTAGACTTCATCCCTTGCACTCTCCCCAATTTATGAGAGTGTGTTTCACACCTAAACACACTCTTGCCTTCATGGGCCCTTGCATTTCACATTTAATCGCAAACCCAATGTTAGGATTGTGATAATTATATATCATATATGATATACACAAGTATGATTGTTATTGAAGGTTATGAGGTTGTATTGAATGTTCAAAGACATAACATTGGTCATGATTGATGTTGGGAAGTTCCCTTTTGCAATAGATTCAATTGATGTGGTGCATGTTGAATTATAACCTTGCATTGATGGCCCTCCCTTATTGCTAGGGTGAAAACCAATTCACAAACTTCATTCAAGCTCTTTTTATGATAATTATTTTCAATGTCCCATTTCACATATGCCCAATGTGTCCATCTTGGAACACAAGTTTTCTTCCCCAAACTACAAAGCTTTCAAAAGAAGTTAAAATCTTGTTTATTCTAATTAACATCCAATGAAACGATTTTTTGTAGGTTTCAAATATTAATTGGATTTTGAAACCTAGTGGTGTTTTTGTGGTTATTACCTATGTGATCATCCCACTTTTGGACTTTGGTAATAAAAAATGTCATAAGATGTGTTTCAATTTAGTACATGGTCTTTTTCTTGTTTCAAAATGTTGTGTTTAATAATTAGAAGGTGTTTTTTGAAGTGAAATTTAGCAATATAAAAAATGCCTTCCCAAAGTTACCACATTGCATATTTCAACTATTTTTGTTAATAAGTTCATGCCTAATCATAGAGAAGAGATGTTGAATTTTATTTCATTTTGATAGATTTTTTTTTATCATTGTAATATTCTAATCAATAGGGATTGTAAATCACAATAACATGGCTAGATTTAATTTTTCTAGCTCTCAACAATATGTATGTGGGTATTTAAACATAATAAAAAATAATTGCAAGATTGGAAAAAATAAGTAGTTCATTATGAAGAAAAAAACCAAGTTAACCAAAACCTTCCATAATTGGTCAATGTCAATTCTTTCCCTTGATAAGGAATCAAGGGAAAGAATTGACTTTGACCAATTATGGAAGGTTTTGGCATCTTCCTTTTATGAATATAACTTTTTTGGATGATGAATGTTTCAAAATATGCATATAATTTTCATATATTAAAATTATTTGTAAAGTCAAGTGATTACAAGGTGAGAATGGCTAGTTTTGGCATAATAGGGCTTCAAATGCATAATTGGGAATGAAATTTAACAAAATGAAATAACTTGGACCCAAATTAGTTTTGAAAATTTGAATTTCATCCCTTCTTTCCTTTTTCCTAAATGCTTCCACTGCTGCTACATATATTTTCACTATTCCTACATGTACAATTGCTATGATTATTCTCAAACATTGTGCATTAAATGTCGAATTTTAGCATTTCATATTGAAATTTAATAAAATTTTCCTACTTTGCAGATACCACCAAAAAAGGGGATGGGGGTGAAAGAAAGGGTGATTTTATGGATAGCTTCATTGTATTGCAATATTTATGTTGCAACATTTATAAGGTTATCCTACTTCTTTTTCTATGAAACTAGGTTTAGGCCAATATATTGTCATGTGTTTGTACATTTTTTTCTTTGTTTTTTTTTTCTCATGTATTTCTACTATTTGCAAACTAACTAAACATGTTGCCATACTTTGAAAATAATAATGTTTCACAATTGTTGGATATGTGATCAAGATAAACATCAAAATTTGGGCTAGAAATCAAAATTTTAAATATTTTTCATCATGTTTTTGTGGATGTGAATGATACTTTTATTATAGCCTTTAATTGTGCTCTTGGTTTCCTCTTCAATTATAGTTTTTTTTTTTCAAATTATAATGTTTTGTTCATGATGAATGAGGTCTTGAAGACCCTATATCATATGTGTGTACATTAATGTCACATGTGCATTTCTACATATTCATAAATATTTGATCAATTTTCAAATATTGCAATTGGAATGTTCATATTTGGTAAAACCCATTAATCATTTTAGTTCATACCTTTTTATTCCTTTTTATGAAAAAAATTTATAAGCCCACCTATCATGGTACATAAAAATGCTTTTTAAAACTACACATTTAATGTGTAATTTCCCAAAAATTAAAATTTCCTTACAACCAAGCTAGATTTAACTCACAATAAAAATAGTTGGAAAAGGAAAACTCAAAAGGACATCAACACTTGATAACAAAAAAAATAAAATGGTAATAAACAAGGCTTAAAGTTCTTTTTTTGCCCTAGGTTGGTGATAAAATGAATTTCTTGATTTTTGATTTTGCTTTCAATTTTGTCGTCATTATTGTGAATGTTGTGCAATAAATTCCCCTTCATGAAAAAACTACTATTTTTCACCTTCCTTTATGAGAAATTTGCACATCCTCTTTGCCATGGGTTTGTTTTCCTTTGTGAGTTTGCAAAATTTCTAGGGGTGAAAATATATTTTAGAATCAAAGAGAAGCTCGAAGATGATTATTTTAAGGATAATTTTTAATATCCATCACTCATTTACCATGATTATTATAGCCATACAATGTGTAAACCAATATTTAATCAAAATCTGAACTTACATGTTTAACATTTTCAGACTAAAAAATCACCAAAAAAATTTATAATTTATTTATAGGAATTGACATAACCATCCTAAACATACATGTTCATTTGCAAAATGTGATCAACAAAACAATTTTTTTTTCATATCAATGATATACGACCATTGTTATAATCAATCATGTTTTTCATTTACACACAAAGCAAAATAAATTAAAACATTGACATCATTGACAAACAACTTATTCATGGTTAAAAGATTAGATTAAACCCTTAGGCCTTCTAGAAGTTATCCTTCAAATTCTTTTATTAACAGCTTCCTTTCGACTTAAAACATACATAATGGACCTTCTAGAGAATATTGTATTCCAAAATACAATATATACAAATATTTGCATTGGCATTACAAGAACATAATGATATATGCACACAAACATTTCCATTCTTCTTAATAGTAACATATTTTATGAAACCTTTATGCAATTGGTTTTTAAATTAACTACAAAAAGAAATATTGACCAAATATGAAGAAAATCATTTATCATCTTGTTTGAAGTAGGCATGTTCATTTACAATCATTTTCAAACAATTATGTTACACCAATAATTCATTATATACATATTTTATTCACAATTTCCAAAAGCTATAATCACCTATAGTTTTTCAAACTTCTTTTTAGCTTCAAGAGAACCTTTTTTTTCTCTTTTTCCAACCATTGACCATGATTTCAATGACCACATGTTTTGTCCTCATTACATATGAACATTTTCATATAATAATTATGTACATGTGAACACTTTGTAACATAGGTATTAGATTATATATCTAGATAACCCTCCAATGTCATTTTGCCAAAATTCCCAAAACTTGTTATCAACATTTTAAGCAATCCCAATATCCATTTAAGACATTGACCATAACATATTTTGTGACATACTTTCTCAAATTATTATGTGATTACATTCTAAATTAGTTAACAAAACATTCATGCATGTACATAAGAACAAATAATTAAAGATGCATGTTTATTTACTAAAGATGGCTAAATAATTTGTTCACAACCAATTTTTAGAAGTACCCATTTCAACCATAGCTTTCAAAAACTCTTATTTAACCTTTACCTTATAATTTTCAAACTTTTAGTTGCTTCTATATAAAGCCGAGTTAGTTTTTAAAAAAACCATTGACCATGATTTTGATGTTTTGTGAGGATTAACAAAAATACTACAATATAATTTGATTATCTACACATTAACATCTTATAATATATCAATTATCTCAAGGTTGTCAATGCCATTTTATTACCATCCTTTGTTTAAAAGGAAAAAAATTGCAAGTGGAAATGTTCCATGTTTATAATGGGTTGTAAACACGGTTCTTTGAATATATATATATATATATATATATATATATATTTTCTTACTAATTTCAAAGAAATTATGTGATGATACATAGAAAACAAAAACTATACAAAG
>Ga0116229_10001518_pt1 | contig 36576 bp, 25 predicted proteins | sample S1TSphgellanicum_3_FD_87313 | JGI IMG/M metagenome (GOLD analysis project Ga0116229, IMG submission 87313) | Host-associated microbial communities from peat moss isolated from Minnesota, USA - S1T2_Fc - Sphagnum magellanicum MG | ecosystem: Host-associated > Plants > Peat moss > Unclassified...
GATATGCGGCATTCTCGTTTTCGCGCTCGCCGCAATCCGGGATCGTGCGTCGTTCGCTCCCGTGCTCCGTGCCGTATCGTGGCCGGTGCTGCTTCTCGTCGCGGGGCTCTTCGTGCTGGTGCAAGGCCTCGACGTCACCGGTGCGCTCGAAGCAACGCGCCGCCTTGCCGAAGCGGCGCTCGCGTTGCCCTCGATGCTCGCGAATCTCGGCGCGGCCGCCGCGACTGCGGCCGCGTCGAACCTGATCAACAATCTCCCGGCCGGCTTGATCGCGGGCTCCGCGGTTACGCCGTTGCACGATCACACGGCGTTTCGGTCGGCCGTTGCGATCGGAATCGATCTCGGGCCGAATCTCTCGGTCACGGGATCGCTCGCGACGGTTCTCTGGCTCATGGCGCTACGCCGCGAGAAGATCGAAGTGACGGCGTGGACGTTCTCGCGCGCGGGCATCCTCGTGATGCCCCCCGCGCTCGTCCTCGCCGTCCTCGGCCTCGCATTAACCGCGCGCTAACGGCCCGCTACGCGTGCGCGAGTTCGCCTCTCGCGGCGATGCTGCGGTAGACCGACGTTTCGAACTCGAGATAGCCCGGATATGAAACGCCGTCGATGAACGGGAGGATCTGCGTCGCCCAGTACCCGGCGATTCCGTTCTTCCGATCGATCCAGAAGAAGCAGTTGGCGAGCCCGGCCCAGCTCAAAGAGCCGGCTGGACGACCGGTGGGCGCGTCCTTCTCGTTGACCATGAAGGTCAGCGCCCACGATTTCGGTTCGCCCGGAAAGAACTCGGCGTCGTTCGAGAGTTCCGGTATGACGCCCGGCAGCATCTTCATGACGACCTCGCCGAGGCCGCTCTTCTCGGCCATGCGAATCGTTTCTGGTTTTAGGACGCGACCGAACTCACCGTCGCCGTCGTTCAGCCACATGCGCATGAAGCGACAGTAGTCGCCGACGGTCGCGTAGAGGCCGCCACCGCCCATGTGGATCTCCGGATCTTGCGGCAATTCGAAACCGACGAGCGGCGTGAGCGATCCGTCTGCGCCGCGCTGATGGATGCACGCGAGGCGGGCGTGCATCGAATCCGTCATCGTGAAGCGGGTATCGTGCATGCCGAGCGGTTCGAAAATCCGTTCTTGCATGACGGTGCCGAGCCGCTTACCCGTGATGCCCTCGACGACTTGGCCCGCCCAATCGATGCTCGTGCCGTATTCCCACGCATCGCCCGGATCGAAGAGCAGCGGCGTCGAGATGCACGCCATCGTCGACGAGACGACGGTCGGATAACCGTGCTCCTGCGTCAGGCGCTTGTAGTTTTCGTTGAAGAAGTCGTAGCCGAAGCCCGCCGTGTGCAAGAGGAGCATGCGCGTCGTGATATCGCGTTTCGGCGCGCGAAGAATCGGCTTCCCCGCACCGTCGAAACCGTCGAGAACTTGAAGCGCACCGATTTCGGGCGCGTAGTTCTTTGCGGGTGCGTCGAGATCGAGCTCGCCCTCTTCGACGAGTTGTAGAACGGCGGTTCCCGTGATCGGTTTCGTCGTGGAGAAGATTGCGAAGACGCTATCGGTCGTCATGTCCGCGCTTTCTCCGAGCACGCGTTTTCCGGCGGCGCCTTCGTAGATCGTTCCCTCGCGATCGGTGACCATCGCGACGACGCCGGGCACGCACGGCGAACGCGAAACGACGTCGCGCAGGAGATGGTCGAGGGAACTCTTGAGTTCTTGGCTCATGGCCTGGCCTCTTATCGGTTCTTTCGCTCGTTCGTCTCGGAGCCGGCTTCTCACGTGCGGCGCCTGCGTTGGAGTCGAGGCGGTGCGCGATCGCGCTGGCGGCTTTGAGACGCGATTGCGCCCTCGCTCGTTAGCCTTGCCCGTTCGCGTAGACGATCAAACGACGTTCAGAATTTGCGAGACAATGCCGTCGTCGTCGATTGCAAAGAGGTGGAGCCAGCGATTCTCAACGAGGTCGCGCACGAGCTCGCTCGTTCGTACGACGTTTTCGATCGCCTCGAGCGGTGCCTCGATGAGGGCCGTCAGCCGTACCGGTTCGTGTACGAAACGCGTCCCGTCGTGAACGGACTGCCATGGAAGGCCGACTTTCAGGTCGCCGGAATTGCCTTCAAAAACACCGATGGTCCCGGCGACGTTGTGCAAGACCTTGTTCCCGGCTCCGAAGACGCGGTTGTTCACGGTCGAACCGAAATATTGCAGATTGATCCAGCTCGCGACGACCATCGGTGCGGTCATGATCTGCTTCAAGACCGCGAAATCGGGATCGGTTCGCCACGTATAGTCGTGCAAGAACGCGCGGCCATCGAGATCGATCGTCCGCGTTCGAGAACGTGGCGCCGCGATAAAGGCGGCGTTCCGCGCGAGCGCCCATTCGGGACGCACTTGCGCCCAGTCGCGGCTGCGCGCGATCACGCGTCGGTCCACGCGTGCGTCGGCTTCGATTCCGAGGAGCGGCGCTCGCTCCACGCGGGCGCGCGAACTCGCTTCTCGTAGCGTCTCGCGAACGTCGCGAATCTGTTCGCGATGCGATTCGGGCGCCGCATCGACATCGTAGATCGTCACGTCGTCCGTCGTGGTGTTGTGGAGCGCGCCCAAGAACCACGTGTCGTCCGGGATGTCGATGCCGTTCGCACGTAAGCCCCCGCGCACGTGCGGATCGTTGCAGATCATCGCCGCGACGCGCGCGTTCGCCTCACCGGTGTGGCCGCCGCACGCACCGCAATCGAGGCCCGAGGCGTGCGGGTTGTTCACCGTCGTACTCCCGTGGCCGACGAGAAGAACGAGCCTCGCGAATCCCGATGTCAGCGACATCGCTCGCAGCACGGCCTCCGCCATGGTGACCCGCTGGTCGGCCGTGAAGCCGGTTTGCCGACCGCCGATCGCGTCGACCTCGATTTGCGGTCCGAGATGCGCGATGACGGCTTCGTCGAGCCCGTCGGTGTTCGGATCGCGAACGGTGCGCGTGAGGCCGAGGCTATCGCCGAGCAGTTTGGTCGCAAACGACAATCCCGCCATCTCGACGTACGTGAACGACGAAACGGCCGAGATCTTAAACGATTTCCATGCCTTGCCGACGCGCCGTCTCAGACGGCGCAAACCCAAGAGCCGTTCGTTCTCTTCCTCGGATGCCCCGAGTACCGTCTCGCGAACGGTGAACACCGGCGTGAGGAGAACGGGGCATTGCGCGCCGCCCTCAAGGTTGCCGATCGGAATGTACTCGATCGGGTAGCCGAAGAATCCGGCGAAGCCGATGGTCTCGGCGTACGGCGCGACGGCTTCGAGCGCCCGCCGATACACTTCGGAGCGAACGTCGATGCAGAATGCCGCCTGAAGCATGTTGCGGCCGGCGTCGCTTTCGGGCGGACGCGCCGCGGAAGCCGCGACGGCGATCTGCGAGAAGAGCCGACGTCGATAGGCGCGTTCGTAGGCGTCGTGCACGATCAAGTCGACGCAGAGATCGCGATCGTCGCCGAGCTGCTCGTCGTTCGGCTGCGTCGCGGCCTCGGCCATCAGTCGCGCCCACGCATCTTTGAACGCAGCGTCCGTGCGTTGCGCGAACAGTGCGTATCCCCAGGTCACTCGGATCGCGAGGAGGTTCACGAGCGTGTCGTCCGATCGCCCGTACAACTCACTTTCCCACACGAGATAGCGCGCGTACGCCGCCCAGCCGCCGATGTCGAGAAGCGCCTGGTAAAGATACTCGTCGAGCGCCCGGTCGGGAATGCCGAGATGTGCGATGACGGCGGCGATCGCATCGACGGGATCGTCGGGCAATTCGGCGACGAGCGCTCGGAAGTTGACGATCCCCATCACCTCGGGGTTGCGATCGTAGCGCATGGACGCCCGCCACGCTGCGTACGGTCGCAAGCCGCGCGAGGGAAGCTGCCATGTCGATTGACCGTCGTCGAAATATGCGGCGCACCACTTCGATATCTCACCCGTCATGAAGGCCGTTCGCGAGGCGTACCGGTCGCCGCCGGAGAGCGAATCGAGCACCTCGGCGACCGTCGCAACGTGCGCGAGCTGGGTCGGCTCGTCGACGACGTCGTTCGCTAGCGCGGCCGCAAGAGCGGCGACGTTTGCCGGTGCGTTCCAGTCGCTCGGCGCGTTGGCGAGCGCCGTCTCGAGGTCGATCGTTTCGATCGTGCCATCACTCATGGCGCTTCGATAGAACGCGCGATCCATCACCGTGCGCACGCGGGCGACGCGATGCAACATCGCCGCGGTCGCGTGAAACGGTCGGTCGCTGAACCCGAGGAATGGATTGACGGCGACGAAGTGCTTGAGCGGCCAAAGCGGTGCGATGCTCTTACACGCTGCGAGGATGGCGGCTTCGATCCGTCCCGCGTCGCGCGAAGCTCCATCGATCGCGGGACGTGCGACGACGCTCACGTGCGCGCTCTCCCGGTCGGCCAGAAGCGCAACACCAATCGGTTGGCGAGGGTGTTGACGTAAAATCCGTTCGAGACGTGCGCGTAAAACGCTTGCCAGCGAATCGTTCCGCTCTCGCTCGGAGCGAGGCCCTGAAGAAACGTCACGGCGGCGAACGACAGGACCACGAGCACGACGACGCCGATGCCGAAGGGATTGCGCAGCGCGTCCGTCATCGGCAACGCTCCCGCATAGATTCGCTCGACCGTGAGTTGGAGAGCGAAATAAACGACGGCGACGAAAGCGGCAGCGACGATCGTGCGCCCGACGACGTAGAAGCTCGGTCGCTCGTCGATGCCTTTCGCGACCAGATGGACGAGGCCGAGCAGCACGACCGCTGCGAGCGCGAAGACGCCGGGCTGATCGGCGACGGTGATGCCGAAGAGCCGGCCCGCGACGATCGCGACCGCGAGCACGCTCGAGATCGCAAAGACGAGCCGCGCCGGATGCGGCTTGCCACCGGGGCTCGGGGTCCACGACGCCCGGGCGATGTCGATGACGCTGCCCGATGAGAGAAATGCGTGCGCTTTGTAGAGCGAATGGGCGACGATATGCAGCAGCGCGGCGGGGAATGCGGCGAGGCCGCACTCGAGCATCATGAAGCCCATCTGCGCGATCGTGGAGTACGCGAGCGACGCCTTGATCGATGTTTGCGTGAGCATCACGATGGAGCCGAAGAGCGCGGTGAAGCCCCCTATCAGCAGCAGTACCTCGAGGGATGGAAGTGACGGAGCGATGACGTGCGAGAATCGCAAGATGAGGAACCCACCGGCATTGATGATGCCGGCGTGCAGCAGAGCCGATACCGGCGTCGGGGTCTCCATCACTTCGATCAGCCACCCGTGAAGCGGAAATTGCGCCGATTTCAAGAGTGCCGTACAGACCAAAAGAAGTGCCACGACGTGGAGGTCGGTGGGGAATGCGTTCGCGGCGCGGAGCACGTCCGTGCCTTCGAAGAGACGAGCGTACTCGAGGTCTCCGAAGTGACGGTACAAAATCGCGACGGCGGCGAACAAGCAGAGGTCGCCGAGGCGGCTCACGACGATTTCCTTACGCGCGGCGAGGCGCGCTGCCGGACGCTCCGGATAGAAGAGCAGCAAGGCGTGCAGTCCGAGGCTCGTCGCGATCCACGCGATCGCGAACGCGAAGAGATTGCCCGACAGAATGACGAGTAATACGGCACCGAGCGTGCGGCAGAGGAGGCGCATGAAGCGCGCCTGATGCGGATCGCCGTGCAGATAGTTGCGGCTGTACGCGACGACGATGACCCCGATGAACGATACCAGGCAAAACATCGTCACGCTGAGGCTATCCAGGTAAAGGCTCAAGCCGATGCCGCGGACCCCGGCGAGAGGCGTAGAGGACGTCCCATTGAGGACGGTCGCGAGCGTCGAGGCGAGCGCGACGCACAGGTTCAGCAGAGCGGCCGCCGTGCTCGCGTTTCGGATGGAAGCGACGCCCCCTCGACTCGAGGCGGCGGGGAGAACGCTCGTGCCGATCAACGCGAGCGGTCCGAGCGCCGCCAGCCAAACGAGCGGGTTACACATACATGATATGTATTTCAGGTATTACGCTACAGGAAAACATTTGCCGATGTGTGTATCACGATGGGCAATGGCTGTCAACCCGGGATCGACCGCTCAGTCGGCGCGATCTGGCTGGACGTTTCTGACGAATCACGCTCACGTGCTCATCGCCCTCACGCGCGATCCCTCGGCGCGCGTGCGCGATCTCGCGACGGACGTCGGCATCACGGAACGAGCCGTCCAGCAGATCCTGACCGACCTCGAGGCGGGCCTCGTCATTCGACGTATCCGCGAGGGCCGACGTAATACGTATCGCGTGAACCCCAACGTCAAATTGCGACATCCCCTGGAGGCTGCGCACCGCGTCGGGGAGATACTCTCGCTCGCCGAGAAGCCGCCGCGTCGCTAGAGGCGGTCAACCGCCCTGGGACACCACGCGAGTCTGGGCCGCGCGCCAAACGATCGCACCGAAGAGCGCGAAGAGCGCGAGCCAGCCGAATTGCACGGCGATCGCCGCGGGCCACTGCGCGGGGGGCAGGTCGCCGATGTAGATTCTCAGCGGCGTCGAGTAGATCGAAGCGAACGGTAAGCGCTCGACGATCGTTCCGAGCACCCCGGGAAAGAATGCGAGTGGAATGATTTGGCCGCCGAGAAGATCGGACGCCCAGCGAATCATCAGTTGCACCGCAAACGTCTCGAGCGTCCAGAAGGCAACGACGTTCATCAAGAAATTCAGGCAGAAGTTCACCGCGTAGCCCGCGAGAAACGAAATCGCGAACACGGCCAGCGTCGCCGGCCCCGGCACGTCGATGTGCACGAGGAAGAGCGAAAGGCATATCGCCGGAACGATCAGCAGCGCGTGAAAGAGCGTTTGCCCCACGCCGTCGCTGAAGAAGTAGAACGGCAGCACGATCGGTTTCATGAGATCGGTTGCGATCGTGCCTTCTCGGACTTTCTCGCGGATCGCGCGCGTGCCGTCGATTTCGAGCACGAGCGACATTAGGAGCGCGACCGTGGCGTAGGTGAGCATCGCATGTAACGGAATCGCAGCCGGCGTCGCGTTCTGGCCGTACAGTGCGACCCAAAGCTGTCGCAGCAGGTAGACGCGGAGCACGAGCGAGCCGAGGTTCGTGAAAACTTCCACGCGATAGGTCGCTTCGCGCGCGAAGGCCTTGCGCGCGAATTCCACGTAGGGCTCGAGCACCTGGCCGAACGTCACGGTGCTTCGTAGCCTTCGACGTAGATCCGCCGGATGATCGATTCGAGATCGGGCTCTTCGATCGAGATGTCGCTCACGGCGTAGCGTTCGGTGACGAGGCGGATCAGAACGTCGGCTTTGATCTCCTTGCGATCGAAACGGATGCGGACCACGGGACCCTCGTGCGATTCGATCTCGACGCCGTCGAGTGAGAACTCGGGTTCGGCATCGCCGAGCGTCACCACGAGCGTGCGATGCGTGCCGTACTGATCGACGATCGCCTCCACGGTGCCGTCGTAGATGATCTTTCCCTCGTCGATGAGCACGATGCGCCGGCAAAGCCGCTCGACGTCGGCCAAATCGTGCGTCGTGAGGATGAACGTCGTTCCGCGTTCCTCGTTGATACGCGCGACGAACGTGCGGATCGCTTCCTTCGCGAGCACGTCGAGGCCGATCGTGGGTTCGTCGAGGAACACGATACGCGGATCGTGCATCATCGCGGCTGCGAAGTCGCCGCGCATGCGTTGACCGAGCGAGAGTTGCCGCACGGGCGTCGTCATGAATTCGCCCATGTCGAGAATTTCGGTGAATTCGGCGAGGTTCGCACGATAGCGGTCGCGCGGCACGTTGTAGATCGCACGCAGCAACTCGAACGATTCGACGAGCGGAAGATCCCAATAGAGCTGGCTTCGCTGCCCGAAGACGACGCCGATGTTGCGCGCGTTCCGGCGCCGATCTTGGTGCGGGACGATGCCGGCGACGCGAATCTCGCCCGAGGTGGGCGTGAGGATGCCCGTCATCATCTTGATCGTCGTCGATTTTCCGGCGCCGTTCGGCCCGATGTAGCCCACGAGTTCGCCCGCGTCGAGCGACATCGTAACGCCTTCGACCGCCACGCGTTCCACAACCTCGCGCGAGAACAGGGTCCGGAGCGCGCCGAGCGCTCCCGGCGTGCGCTTGATCGAGCGAAACACCTTACGGAGTTCGCGCGTCTCGATGATGGGCATCGCGAGCGGCCTTCGCGATGGACGGTGCGTTTTCCATCGGTGAGGAGATCGTTCGGAGCGCGCGAAGTCACGCGGCAATGCACGTTCGAGTTCTCTGCGCGGCTTTTCTGCCGGCGTATCTTTTTGTCGCCGTACCCGCGGTCGCGGACGAGCTGCCGACGGCGGCCGCGATTCGCGCACATATCGAGGCTGCCGTCGGGACGGAACCGGCGAGCTATCGCGAGGTCGTCGATGAGACGGAAGGCGGCGAACGCAATCGAACGATCACGCTCTACCGCGGCGACGACTACCTCGAAACGGAGGAGCAGGGTCCGGCGAAAACCTCGTATGGTCGATACCACGGCCAGCGCTGGCGGCAGAACGAAAACGGCGAGACGATCCTCGAGCCTCCGGATCCGACGAAGGCATCGGTCGACTCGTATGCGGAGAGCGTCGAGCGAATCTCGGCGCCCGTCGACGGCTACGTTCTCTCGTCGCTCGACCTCGAGGGCCATGGGACGAAAGAGTACGTCGATAAGGCGACGTGGCGCGTCGTTCGCGAAGACGATATTCGTGCGGCGCAAACGACCGTGACGCTCTACGATGATTTTCGAACGGTCGCGGGCTACACGTTCGCGGCGCACGAGTCGAGCAGCGATGGAGTTGCGGTCGATAGCACGGATTCTCACGTGGATATCGTGCCGGTTCCTCTGACCGATAGCGATCTCGCGATTCCCGCATCGTCCGCCTCCTTCGTGGAGTTTCCCGCCGGCAAGAAGGTTGTCGTCTTGCCCGTGCACGTGGACGGTAATCGATTCATCGTGCGCGTCACCATCGGTGGACGCGGGCTCGACATGCAACTCGATTCGGGCGCGGGCGATATTTCGATCGAAGACGACATCGTCGACCAACTGCGTCTCGCACGCTTCGGGGCGTATTCCAATGCGGCGAACGCGGGGAGATTCGAGGAATCGCACGCGATCGTTCCCGAGATGAAGATCGGCGAGCTGACGCTTCGGAACGTTTTCATAAGCACGGTTCCGAAGTTCGATGAAACGAGGTTCATGAGCACGACGCGAATCGTGGGCCTTCTCGGCTTCGACTTTATCAACGCGATGGCGCTCAAACTCGACTACTATGACGAAACGCTGACCGCATACGCACCCGGCGCGTTTACGGCGCCTCCCCCGCAAGAAGGTCAGTTCGATCTGGACATCCGCATCCGCGGCAACGTTCCGATCGTCGACGTGGAAATCAACGGCGTCCGCGGCGACCGGTTCATCATCGATACGGGTGCCGACGATCGGCTGCTGATTTTCAACTACTTCGCGCGCCGGCATCCGGCGGCAATCGTCGATGAGGGCGGCGGCGGTCAGCTTCGCGACGATACGGAAATGCGGGGCATCGGCGGCGAATTCTCCACGAGGCCCGTGCAACTGGCCAGCGTTCGGTTCGGCCCCGTGAACTTCACGGATTTCCTAACCCACGTGGTGACGCAGCGCGGCGCCTACGACTACAACGACGACGGTCTCTTCGGAGCCGGGTTCCTCTACATCTTCGACGTGACGTTCGATTACGCGCACGGCAAAGCGTATTTTGCCTTCCACGGATAGCAGTCGGGGCAGCCGCCCGACGACCGTTTGGATTACGGGCGATCAGTGTACTCCGCATAACACCGCGTTAGGGGGGCTCGACGCCGGCCGTGCCGTCGTGTTGATGATCGAGTCGCTGGCGCGTGCGCGACAACTTCCCTACCACAAGCGGAAACTCGCGCTCATCTTCGCAGCGATGCGTGGCTTCGCGGACGACCTGCGTGCCGCGGGATGGATCGTCGATTACTACCGAGAGCGCGAGAGCTACGAGGTACCCCTCGCCGAGCACGTCGCGCGGTATGGCCCGGGACGTATCCGAACGATGATGCAATCCGAATTCGGCGTCGACGCAGGCCTTCGTGCGCTCGTCGTCGCGCATGGACTCGAGTTGGAGGTCACCGAGCATGCGAATTTCATATCGACGGCCGCCGAGTTCGAGCTGCTCTTCGCGCGCGGGCAGAAACGCGTCACGATGGAGACGTTTTACCGCAAGATGCGCGCGAAGACCGGCATCCTGATGGACGGCGACCGGCCCGTGGGCGGAGCTTGGAATTTCGATGCGGAGAATCGGAAACCGCCGAAACGCGGCATGCGGTTTCCGCCCGAGCCGGTCGTGCCGCTGCGCGACCACGCACGAGACGCGGTCGCGCTCGTCGAGAAACACTTCGCGAACCATCCGGGCGAGATCGGAACCTTCGACATCCCGGTGACGCGGGCCGACGCTCTCGCTTATGCGGACGATTTCTTTCGCACCCGCCTGGCGAATTTCGGACCGTACGAGGATGCGATGCTCGCGGGCGAGACGCGGCTCTATCATTCGCGGCTCTCCGCGGCAATCAACGTCGGGCTGTTGCACCCGCTCGAGCTCTGCCGACGCGCGGAGCTGGCCTATCGTAGGGGCGAGGTTCCGCTTGCATCCGCCGAGGGATTCGTGAGGCAATTGATCGGTTGGCGCGAGTTCGTCTGGCAGAGCTACTGGCGCACGATGCCCGAGTATCGCACGCGCAACGCACTCGGCGCCGATCTTCCGCTTCCGGCGTTCTACGTCGACGGTGGGACGGACATGGCATGCCAGCGCGACGCGCATCGTACGGTTCGCGAACTCGGGTGGGCGCACCACATCGTGCGACTGATGATTCTCGGCAACTTCGCACTGATCGCCGGCGTCGATCCGCAGGCAACGACCGATTGGTTTTGGTACATGTTCGTCGACGGCTATGACTGGGTAATGGTGCCGAACGTGATCGGCATGACGCTGCATGCGGACGGCGGTCTCATCGGAACGAAACCCTATGCGGCTTCGGCGAACTACATCGACAAGATGTCCGATCATTGCGCCGGGTGTCGTTACGATGCGAAGAAGTCGACGGGCGCGGACGCGTGTCCCTACAATGCACTCTACTGGGATTTCATCGCGCGGAACGAGCGCCGCTTTGCGAGCAATCCACGCATGGCGCTCGTCGTGCGAAATTGGGCGGGGCGCGACCCCGCCGTGAAGACCGCGATTCGCAAGCATGCGGCGGCGCTCCGCGAGACGCTACGTTCCGGCGGTCGTTTCTAGCGGACGCTCACACGGAGCGCTCCGCAACGCGGCGCGCCATCGCCATGATCGTGAGCATCGGGTTGACGCCGCTCGCTTGCGGGAACAGCGACGCGTCCGCGACGAGCAGATTGTCGTAGCCCCAAACGCGACCGTCGGGATCGACGACGGAGCGCACGGGATCCGCGCCCATGCACGCCGTCCCCATCTGATGAGCGGAGAAGAATGGCTGGCGATTCGAGGCGAAGCCGCGCGCCGCCAGCTCTTCGACGAAGGTCGCTCGACGACGCGAGTTCCACGCGTCGCGTGCGATGCGGATCGGCGTGTTGTGGAGCGTCGCGATCTGCGTCGCGCCGCCGGCGAACGCGAGGTCGGCGATTCCCGCGATGCCCGCGAGCAGATTTTCGCCGTCGAACGGCGAGACGTCGTAGCGAATTTGCGCCTCGTCGTCGAGATCGATCGCGCCCGGATCGCGGTCGCGCGTCACGGCGATCATCGCGCACCCGTTGAGCGCGCCGTCCATTAGGGCCGCATGCTTTGCGCGGCTCTCCCAAGGCATCACGAGCGCGGCGAGACCGGGGTGCGTCGGCGCCGCCTCGATCTTCGCGCCGTAGGTTCCACCACGGTAGTTGAACGCATCGGAGTAAGCACTCTGCATGGGGCCGAGGTGCGCGTCGATCGGCTCGAGATATTCGCAGAACACGGCCGCGACCGGGTGTAAGAACAGCCGCGTGCCCAGGTGCGGATGTCGAATGCCGCTGCGCGTCAAGATTCCCGGCGTCCGCAACGCTCCGCCCGCGACTACGACGATGTCCGCGGATATCTCGAACGCGCGCTCGGATTCGCCGACGGTCTGCACGGCGCGCACGCTCGTCGCGCGCGAGCCGCTCGTCACGATCGTCGTTGCCCTCGTTCGCGCGTAGATCGCGCCGCCGTACTCCGCGACGTCGGGCAAGAACGCGCGCGGCGTGGAGCGCTTCTTACCGTACGCGCAGCCGTAGCCGCAATAGCCGCAGCCATCGCCGCAATCGAGCGGTGCGTTGCGCGGCATCGCGTCCGCGTGGAGGCCGAGCGCTCGCGCGCCGTCGATGATACAGCGATTGTTGCGATTGTGGTGCTCGAGCGACTGGAGGTCGAGTCGCTCGCCGAGCGCGGCGTAGTGCGGCGCGAGCTCGCGTCCGAGCGTTGCGATTCCACTTTCGCGTTCCCATTCGGCTGCGACGCGCTCGTCGAGTGCGAACGACGTGCACCAGTTGACCGTCGTCCCGCCGCCGAGCGTGGCGCCTGCGAGGATCGCGACGCCGAGATCGTGCGTCGACGTGAGACCCGCGTCGAGATACAGATCCGACATCGCGAGCTCGCGCTGCGTGAACGCGTTCGCATCGAACGCCCCGCCCGCTTCGAGCACCACGACCGATTTGCCGGCGCGCGCGAAGGTGCTCGCCGCAACGCCACCGCCGGCACCGCTTCCGATGACGACGACGTCGGCTCGGAGTCGTTCGCCATCCCGTGCTTCTCGCAATGGCAGTTCGGGATCGTTCGCACCGATATCGGTTCGCGGTCCCGGGTATCCGATGCGCGCCCACGTCGGATTCGGTGCGAGCGCCGCGTCACTTTCGGCGTAGCTCAGATACGCGCTCAAGCGTTTGAGCGCGGAAAAACCGCTCCGCAGCGTCGCGATCGGCGCGTTCGCCAATCCGAGCAACGTCGCGGAGCGAACGGCGTACGTGCCGAGAATCGGCACGGACAGCAGATCGAGGAGCCGCTCGAGCTCCGCGCGCCGTCCGGGGGTAAGGCTTTCGATCGCGCGCTCGGCGAGCTCGGCCACACGCGCGATGCGCGCGTCCTCGGGCGCGAACGTCTCGACGGTCGCGCGTAACGTCGCGCGGCGTCGAGCGTTCAACGTTCGCGCGCCGGCGAAACCGTCGAGTTGCTCCCTAGACCGCCATCGCGGGCGCGGGGATGTCGGCGGCGCGCACGTAATCGGCGCCGAGCTGCGTGAAGAGTTCGCGTTCCGGGATCGGCGTCGGAATCGTGAGCGGCACGCCCGCGAGCATCCGCTTCGCGAGGTCCATCCACGGCGCTCCGAGCGCTCCCGTCGTGTCCATTTCGAACACGGTCTGCGCGGTCAACCGCGACTTGCGGACGCCGTCGTTCTCGGGGATGCACGTGAGGCACACCGAGCCGATGCGCTCCGCAAACGGTCCGACGAGCTCGGCATTCGATGCGCGATTGGCGACGAGTCCAGCGAGCGTTCCGCCGCCCGTCTTCTGCTTGATGCCGATCGCGGTCGCGATGCGGTTCGCGGCGAAGATCGAATCGAAATCGTTCGTCGCGACGATGATCACTTGCTCCGAATGCTGGAGTGGAGCGGAAAATCCGCCGCACACAACGTCGCCGAGCACGTCGAACATCATCACGTCGTAGTCTTTGTACACGCCGAACTTCTCGAGAAGCTTCACCGTTTCGCCGACCACGTACCCGCCGCAACCGGCGCCGGCCGGAGGGCCGCCCGCTTCGACGCAATCGACGCCGTATTTGCCCTTGAAGATGATCTCGTCGCGCTCGATCTCCTCGGTCTTGAACTTATATGAGGAGAGCACTTCCACGACGGTCGGGATCAAGTTGCCCGTCAACGTGAACGTGGAGTCGTGCTTGGGGTCGCAGCCGACCTGGATGACCCGATTTCCGAGGCGACCGAACGCGGCCGATAAATTGGAAGAGAACGTGCTCTTGCCGATTCCGCCCTTGCCGTAGACTGCGATCTTCAACATAAGAATACTCCGATTCGTGCTCTCCTCACGCTACGCCAGGCGGAGCGCCCGCGCCGTGACCCGCCTCACGGGGCCGGGTCGTCCGGTGCCGCTCGGCGAATTGGAAGCCCCGACGTGATCGTGACCATCTCGCGCGAATACGGAGCGGCGGGGCTCGCCGTGGCCGATGGGGTCGCCCACGCGCTCGGCTACGAGCTGCTCACGGACGACCTCCTCAAGACGGTGGCCGCCCGCTTGGGAACGTCGCCGGACGCCGTGTCGGCGATCGCGAGCGCGGACCTCCCGCTGCCCGAGCGGTTGCTGGCCGGCCTCGAACTCGGCACCGCTGAGTCCGGCGTGATGCCGGTTCTCCCGAACGACTTCGACGATTCCGTTCGCGTCGAGATCGAGCGGACGATTCGCGAGCGCTCCGCGGCCGGCAACATCGTGATTCTCGGGCGGAACGCGGGAGCGGTCCTCGGCCGTCGCCCGGACCTCGTGCGCGTGTACCTCTGCGGAGAGCGCGAGTGGCGCGCCCGGCGACTCGTGGAAGCGTTCGGTCAATCGCGCGAGAGCGCGCTCGCCGATATGGATCGCATCGACGCCGCGCGGCGGAAGATTTCGAAGGAGCGCTACAAACTCGCGATGGGCGACGCGCGCGGCTACGATCTGACGATCGACGTCTCACGTTTCGGCATCGACGGCGCGATCGCGCTCGTGGTCGCCGCCGTCGAGCATGCCGAGCACGCTGCGGTGAGCGGATGAACCTGGCGCAGCGGCCCGTTCCGGTCGAACAGCCGCCGCCGCGGCGCCGCTCCGGGTTCCTCGCGCCGTTTCGGTATCGCGACTATCGGCTGCTGTGGAGCGGGCTCATCGTCTCGAATCTCGGCACGTGGATGCAGTTGACGACGCTCGGGTACCTCGTGGTGAAGCTCGCAGGCACCGCGCGCCTCGCGGCGCTCGACGTCGGCATCCTCGGCGCGTCGTCCGCGATTCCCGTACTGCTGCTCTCGCCGCTCGCCGGTGCCGTGGCCGACCGCTTTCCGCGGCGGCGCGTGCTGCTCGTGACGAACTCGATCGAGGTGTGTGCGGCCCTGACGCTCGCCATCCTCGCCAGCACGGGGCGCATCGCGCTCTGGGAGATCTTCATTATCGCCGGCATCCGGTCGACCGGGCAATCGTTCGATGCGCCCGCACGGCAGAGTTGGGTGCCGCTGCTCGTGCCGCGCGAATATCTCGGCAACGCGATCGGCCTGAATTCCGTGGCGTTCAATGCGCCGAGCGTGATCGGTCCGCCGATCGCCGGCATCTTGATCCTTTACGTGGGCATCGCGACGTCGTTCTATATCAATGCCGTCCTCACGTTCGCCACCGTCGCCGCCATCCTCATGATGAAAGCGCCGCCACCGAGTTCGACCGTGCGCGAGAACATGTTCGCCTCGATCGCGCACGGCGTTCGGTTTCTCGCGACGAACGCCGTACTGCGACCGGTGCTCCTCATGCTGGTTGCGACGTGTCTGCTCGTGCGGCCGTACCAGCAATTGATGCCGGCCTATGCCGCGCACGTGGTGCACGTCGACGCGCGCGGCCTCGGATTCATGCTCGCCGCGATCGGTGCCGGCGCGATCACGGGGTCGTTGCTGACGGCCGTGATCGGCGCGCGTCGGCGCGCTCTCGTGTGGATCGCGAGCGCGTGCGTCATGTCGCTCGGGACGATCACGCTCGGCTCGGTCCACTCGTTCGGCGTCGCGATCGTCGTGCTCGGGTTCGTCGGGCTCTCGGTGCTCTCGTTCGTCGGGAGTTCGAACGTGCTGTTGCAGACGCTCTCGCCCGAAGACATGCGTGGGCGTGCGATCTCCGTGTTCTCGATGATCATCCTCGGGTTGATTCCCGCGGGATCGCTCTTGCTCGGAACGTTCGCCACGTTCGTCGGAATCCAGACGAGCCTGATTTGCGGCGGCTCGCTCGCCCTCGTGCTCGCGGGGATCGTGTGGTTCACGAGTCCGGAATTGCGCGCCGTATGAGCGCCGTGCGCGCGAAGCCGGCCGATCATCTCGCACCGCTCGACGGCTTGCGCGGCCTCGCCGTCGCGCTCGTCGTGTGGTTTCACGTCTGGCAGATCACGTGGCTGCCCGCCGACATTCACGTGTTCGCCGCGACCGTCAACTTCAATTGGATTCCCGAAGACGGCTTTATCGGCGTCGATCTGTTCTTTTTCATCAGCGGATTCTGTCTGTTCTATCCGTACGCGCGCACGCTCTTCGACGGGGCACCGAAACAACGCGTGCGCACGTTCGTCTACCGGCGCGCGATCAAGATCTTGCCCTCCTACGTGTTCGCGATCGCGGTGATGATCGCGCTCGGCTGGTCGAAATTCGATTCGCCCGCGGATGCGCTACGGCAGGTGACGTTGCATCTACTCTTCATTCACACGTTCTTTTCGGATTCGTACGGTTCGATCAACGGCGTGCTCTGGTCGCTCGCGACCGAAGTGCAGTTCTACGCGATCTTCCCCTTCGTCTGCTGGGCTGCGATGAAGCGCCCGTGGCTCGCGTTCGCCGCGCTCTTCGTGATCGCGAATGCATACCGACTGTTCATCGCGCACGATTTCGACATCGTCCATCAAATCGATCAGTTGCCGGGGACGCTCGACCTTTTCGGCTGCGGCATGTTCGCGGCGTATCTCTTTCGACTCGTCGCAACACGTGCGCCGCGGCTGGCCGCGCGGCGTGCGCTTTGGACGGTGGTCGCGATCGCCAGCTGCATCGCGCTTTACGCGCTGATCCAAACGCTCTTCGCCGCGCGACTCTTTCCGAATTGGCCGATGGCCTGGGAGATCTGGGGCCGCCCCGTCATGGCGCTCTTGTTCGCGTCGCTCACGCTCGGCTCGCTCTTCGCGATCCCGCTCTGGCAACGCGCGCTCGCAAATCCGGCGCTCGTGTTTCTCTCGGCGATTTCGTACAATCTCTATCTGTGGCACCAGCCGATCGCACGCGCGCTCTTCGATGCGCGCCTGCCGAAGTGGACGCAGACGGACGAGCACTACGATGGCGTGTGGGGACTCGAGTACTCGCTGGTCGCATTCGCTGCCGGTCTCGTCGTCGCGACCGTCGTCACGTACGCGATCGAACGGCCGCTGTTGCGATGGCGCCCGTTCGAACCGAGATTCGAACGGGCGCCGAAGGTTCTGGTGGATGCCGCTCCCCGCGTCAGGGGCTGAACGCGAGGCCGCCCGCCGCGTTGAAGCCCGTGATCGTATCGCTGCTAATCGGGGTGGTGGTGCCGGGCGCGTACGCGGTCACGGTTCCGCCGAGCTGGTTCGCGACCCACATCCGTCCTGTCGCGTCAAAGCGGACGTCCTGCGGCACGCTCACTCCCGTCGCAATCGTGGTGACCACGGAATTGCTCCCGGGTGTGTATGACGTGACGGTCGAGTTGTTCTGATCCGCGACCCATACGAGCCCGCCTGCGTTGATGGCGATCCCATCCGGGCTGGCCAGGCCGGCGGTGATGGTATCGGCGGTGATTTGCGCCCGCGTGGGTGAGGAACTGTAAGCAATCACGTTCGCATCGGCGGTATTTGCGACCCACAGATTCCCGGCCGCGTCGAACGCGATATCTTGCGGCCCGGCCACGCCGGCGCTAATCGTGTCGCCGGAAATCTGCGTGTTGGTCCCGGGCACGTACGCGGCGATGGTATTGTTTCCCCCATCGGCGACCCACAGGTTCCCGGTCGAATCGAAGGCGAGTCCCTGCGGAGCGCTCAGACCGGCGCTGATCGTATCACCGCCGATCGGCGCGTTGGTGCCCGGGGCGTATGAGGTGACGTTGCCGCCGTTCACATTTGCGACCCAGAGGTGCCCGTTCGCGTCCATAGCGAGTCCGATCGGGAAGCTGATGCCGGCCGTGATCTCGTCGCTCGTGATCTGTATCGGCGTCGCCGACAAGGCGTATGCCGTCACGGTGTTCGCGTTATAATCGGAGACCCACAATTCTTGGACCGTCGTGAGCGCAACGTTCGTCACGTTCCCGGTCGACGGCGTGATGGTGAGGTTTACCGGGCTCGCGCTGTAGCGCTTAACCTGGGCCGCGAACGTCGTGGGGCCGGACGAGGACACGGTAACGGCATTCGTTCCGCTCGTCACCGTGAACGTCGGCGCTCCTGGGCCGATGATCGTGGCGCCGCTCGCGTCGAGTGGCGAAACGGTGAACGTGTACGGCTGCGAGCCGACGATCGAGTAGCCGGCGCTCTGCGTTCCGGAAATATGTGGATCCGTCGGGAACGTCACGGCGAACGAAGCGGCGACACCGTTCAGAACGAGCGCCGTCGACGGCGTATTGGCTTGACCGCTCACGACGTTTACGCTCACCGTGCCCTCGGAGAGCACGCTGCCGGCCGGCGTCGCCGGCGCGCTGCTGGTCTGCTGCGCGCTGTAGGTGGCAACGTTGAAGACATCGGTTCCCACAGCCGCGGGGACGGTGATCGAACAGGTGAGGGGCGAGCCCGAGCATGCCGGGTTGCTCGTCGTGAGGTTCGCCGCCGTTTCAGCCTGCGCACCCGTGAACGCGACCCCGTTGACGGTGGCGAGCGTTATGATGACCGACTCCGTATTCGCCGAGATGTATTGCGGCTTGCGAACGTGGGCTTGAGCGCTCTTTGCAGGTACGGTAATCGTGAAACTCGCCATCGAACTCGCGGTTCCGTTCGGGGACGACGTACCGGGCTTCGTGCCGAGCGGCGGCACCGAATTGGAGCCGCCGGCGCCGCAGCCCGCGAGAGCGGCCGCGAGCATCAGCGGGAGTGCAAAGCGCATCGTCGCGTTCCTCATTGAATCGGGATGCTCACGGTGGTGACGGTTACCGCAACGGGAACGGCATGCGCGGCGGCATCGGAAATCGTCAGGGTGCACGATCCGGCGGCGACGGACGTCACCGTGACCGATGTTCCGCTCACGGTCGCCGTTACGACGCCGCTGCAGCCCGAAACCGCGTAGGGGCGGGTGCCCCCCACGATTGCGATGTTCTGACTCGGATTCGAAGCAGCGCCGAACGCCAGGCTCGTCGGCGTGGCAGAGAGCGGAGTCGGTGTCGGAGTCGGAGAGGGTGTCGGAGTCGGAGAGGGTGTCGGTGTCGGAGTCGGAGAGGGTGTCGGTGTCGGAGTCGGAGAGGGTGTCGGAGGTGGAGTCGGAGAGGGCGTCGGTGTAGGCGTCGGGCTTGCCGTCGGATTCGGGCTCGCAGCCGGCGTCGGACTTGCGGTCGGAGTTGCAGTCGAGCTCGGCGTCGGAGTTGCCGTCGGGTTCGGGCTCGCTGTCGGTTTCGTGCTCGGCGTCGGGCTCGCGACCGGCATCATCGGAACGGCCTTCGAATTGTCGGCGCATCCGGCAATGAGAGCCGCGAACACGAGGAGGCCGATCGTCGCGGTAACGCGAGCATCTTTCATTTGCGTGATCCCCCGAATCGAAAGCACGCTCCCAACGTACGAGAACGTACGAAAGACCTTGAGGGAAACGATCGACTCATATCACATATCGGCGAGACGATTTCGAATTTAAGTGTGACGTCGAATCGGCCACGCGAACGCGGCCCGGAAGAAACATCGCTTCCGAGCCGTGAGCTTGACTAGTTAGTCCCCCGTCGCGCCCGCCAGCTGCTTCTTGTAGGTCGCGAGTTCGACGTCGCTGTCGAGCTCGTTGAGCTTCGCCTTGAGCGCGTTCTCGAGGTCGGCGTCTTCCCACATGCCGCGCCGGCGCGTGTCGAGGAGCGTTTCGCCGAGCTCGCGCGTCTTGTGCGGGTTGGCGTCGGAAATGCGCTGCCAATCTTCGAGCGTCACCTCGACGGTGCGCTTCCAGAGTTCCGGCGTGATCGTGTTGCCGAGGGCGGCTTCCGTCGAGCGCATCGCTTTGAAGATGTCGCCGAACTCCATCACGCCCGAGTAGCCGTGCTCGAGCATCCGGTCGCGCCACGCCTTCGAGTGGAAGCGCGTCAGCACGCCGTTGACGACCACGTTGCGGAAGTTGCGAACCTTCGGCTCGCGCTTCGTGAGGTCGCTCACCACGATCATCGTGTCTTCCTGACCCATCGCACGCTTCGCGGCGCCGAAGGCCGACGTGAACGATGCGAACATGTCTTCCTTCACCGGGCCACCGCTCGCCATTTGAATGAGCGGCTGCTGGATGATCTCGACGCGTTCGACGATGTACTTGTGCACGGCGACGGCCGGTACGATGCGGACCTGCGTGAACTGCGGGATGTACGCGTTGCAGTTGTCGCTCATCCACGCGGCGCCGATGTCGTTGTAGTCGGTGAAGCGGCCCGTGTCGAGCATCATGCCGACCTGACCCATGAACGCATCTTCACCCATGCCGAAGCAGCGGGCGCGCGCGAGCTGCGGATCGATGCCTTGCGCGATCAATTCGTCGGAATGCTTCTTGACGTAGTTCCACTCGTGCGGTTCGTCCGCTTCGGCGGCGAGCTGCGCGGCTTCGTGAATCAAACGGATCGCGCCGGGGAACGTATTCTTGAACACCGTCGACGTGTTGGCGAGGATGTCGATGCGCGGCCGGCCGAGCTCGTCGAGCGAGATCAGTTCGGCGCGCTCCGCGCGATTGAAGCGATCCTTCGCGACGCGCGCGCCCATCAGTTCGAGCGCCTGCGCGATGCCGACGCCCTCGCTCTCGAGAACCTCGGAACCCCAGAGCACGACGCCGACGGCGGCCGGAAGATGGCCGCGCTCGGCTTGCGCCGCTTCGAGGATCTGTTGGACCGTGCGCTTTCCCTTACGCTGCGCGGCTTCGCGCGGCAGCATGCGCACGTCGGTCGACGCCATGTTGCGCCCCGTTGGTAGCACGTTCCAGTCGCCGACGACTTCGCCGCCGAGCGACGGTTCGAGGTACTTCCCCGAGAGGACGGTGATCAGGCCATCGCGCTCCGCATCGCCGACGCGGCCGAGTTGCACGAAGAGCTCGCGCGCACGGTCGACGAAGCCCGCGAGCGTTTCGAGCTCGTAGGGATTCTTGCCGAGCTCGCGACCCGCGATCGGGCGCGTCTTGAGGATGCCGAGCATCGCTTGCTGGCGCAGCTTCGCGCGCGCGTCGACGGCGCTGCCCGCGCCGCGAAGAACTTCGGATGAGAGCAGCGCGCGGCCGGCCTCACGCAGTTCGTCGAGGATCTCGTGGCCGTAGGTGCCCGACGAATCGCGCGCGTGCGGCTCGAGAAGAAGACGATCGTAGTCGAAGCCGTAGCAACTCGCGATCAAGCGATAGAGATCGACGTCGGCGTATTCGAGACACGCGTGGAACGTGTCGAGCCGATCTTGCTCGGAGAGATTGCGCCCGAACACGTGCTGCCCGACCGGTGCGAAATCGCCCTCGAGTGCCACGAGTTCGTCGTGAACCTTCGCGACGAAATCCTTGTCTTTGTTGCCGGGTGCGTCGATGCGCAGTCCCGTGCGTTCGACGATCTCGCGGACTTCGCTCGCGAGGTCGCCGCGCTTTTCGAGATCGTCCGACGACGTGTTGTAGTAGTCGTGCACGAGCCGGTGCAGGTTGCGCAGATCCTCGCTGCCTTCGACCGATTTCATCGGCGGGCAGAGATGCGAGAGCACCGTCGCATACGAGCGGCGGCGCGCGATCGACGCTTCGACCGGATCGAGGATGTTGAAGATGTACGCGTGCGGGCAGCCGTCCACGAGGAACTCGGGATAGTCGCCTTTGGCCGGCGACCATTCTTTGCCGCGGCTCCACTCCACGAGACCGTGCGTGCCGACGTGGATCATCGCATCGGCGTTGAAGCGGCGCGTCGCGTAACGATACGACGCGAGCAGCCACGGCGATGGCGGTGCCTGCTTGTCGTGGATCACGCTGAGATCTTCCATGCCCTGCATGTCTTGCAGCAGCACGAGGATGTTGCCGTAGCGCAGGCCCTTCACGGGAATCGTCGATTGCGGCTGGCCCCACACGTCGTAGAACAGCGCTTCCAGTCCGACTGGAAGCTCGTGCGCCCAATCGCGAATCTCACCCGCGGAGACGGCGCCGACGTTCGAGTATCCGGCGTACATGTCGCGGAGCTTGAGCGACACGGCCTCGTCGGTTTCGTCGACCTCGCCCGTCTCGTAGCCCTCGGCTTTGAGCGTCTGCAGCATCGAGCGCAGCGATCCCGCGACGTCGAGGAAGTACGCGACGCCCACGTTGCCGGGTCCCGGCGGGAAATTGTAGACGAAGACGGCGAGTTTTTTCTCGGAGTTCTTGAGGTGACGCAGCTTGAGCCAGCGCGTCGTCACGTCGCCGAGGAGCGTGACGCGGTCGGGGATCGGCTCGAGCGCGCTGATCTCTTCGCCCGCTTCGCGCGAGCAGATCGGCGGCAGCGGCTGGATGCCTTCGGTTTCCGGCGTCACGACGTTGCCGATGTATTCGAGCGACGCGATGCCGAACTTGGAGTGCTTGAGATCTTCGCGCGACATCGCGGCGTTGACGGGCGACGTGTAGACGCGCGGCGAGCCGAGATCCCGAATCAGATCGATCGACGCCTCCGGCGCGCCCGCGAACATCGAGCCCGCGAGGTAGAGCGGAACGTTGTGGTAGACGGCGCCGACGAGCGGCTCGCCCTTCTTCGATTTGAGATGCCCGCGCGAGACGACGTGCGCGTTAAAGACGGCCGTCATCGAGCAGATCACGCCGACGCCGCGGCGCTCCCACTCGGCGATCGCGGCGTCGAGAACCGGATGGTTCCAGTCCACGAGAAAGAGATCGTGCGTGATGAAGCCGATGCGATCCCACGGCTTTTTGCCATACGTCTTCTGGTACCACGGCTCGTACCACGCGAGGTACGCCTCGGGCGTTTGAAACAGGCCGCCCTCGTGCGCCGTATGGTAGATACCTTCGTTCTCGACTTTTTCCGGGAGGGGAACCTCGCCGGAATAGGCACCGTCCATGAAGTGCTTCATCAAGTAGAGGAACATATTCTCGACGTTCCTGACGGAGCGATTGTTCCAGTACCCGATCATCACGAGCGATTTGAAGACGGGCTTTTTCATGAGCTTCGCCATCAACGGCGCGGCACCGACCATCTTTTGCATGCCGAGGAAACCCTCGCGGGCTTCCCAAAACTCGTCGATCGTCTCGTTGTTCGCTCTCGCTTTATTCCGCTTGAGCGCCATCGACATCTCGCGCATGGGGTTCGACTTGTTCATATCGAACTCGAAGCCGAGCGATTTGAACATCAGCTGCTGCAGCCGCGCGTCGGGGATGTCGTACCACAGAAATTTCACGCGGGAGAGTTCTCCCGCCCGATCCATCTCTTGTAGGAGGTTCGCCATCCGCTCGACGACCTCGATGCTCATCGATTGCCAACCGATCAGGACGTCGGCCTCGCGAATCGACTGGCGTAACCGGCCGATTGCGGACGGATCGTTGAAGTCGGACGCGCCGAAATGCTCGAGCGACCACTCGCGGCCGGTCTTCGCGCGCAAGCCTTTGAACGCGAGCCGGATGGCGTTGGCGCGCTCGTCCGGCGCCCAGGAAGAGTAGCCGACGATTTTCATGATCTCACGCTACAGCCGGCGGCGCGCCTCGGCCGTGATAGCCATCACCCGGCCGAGTGCCGGGCCCGGAAGGATCGGCCTTTCGTGACGACCGCCGCCGCCGTTCCCGGCGGGCGCCCGGCATCGCAAGCGGCCGGCCCACCGGAGCGCCGCTCCGTCATCGAATCGGGTCCGCGGCTCGCCTTCGTCACGCTCGGCGTCCTCCTCGCGACGCTTCTCGAGCTGATCGACACGACGATCGTGAACGTCTCGCTGCCCTACATTCAAGGCAATCTCGGCGCGAGCCAAGAGGAAGGCACGTTCATCGTCACGGGCTACATCGTGGCGAACGTGATCGTCATTCCGCTCACGCCGTGGCTGCAACGCCGCTTCGGCCGGCGGCAGTACTACCTCGCCTCGATCCTGATCTTCACGTTCGCGTCGCTGATGTGCGGGCTCTCGAACTCGCTCGAGTCGCTCGTGTTCTGGCGGGTGATCCAAGGTCTCGGCGGCGGCGGACTGATCTCCACCTCGCAAGCGATCCTGCGCGAGACGTTTCCGCCCGAGAAACAGGCGGCCGCTCAAGCGATCTTCTCCGTCGGCGTCATCATCGGGCCGACGATCGGTCCCGTGCTGGGTGGCGTCCTCACCGACCAACTTTCGTGGCCGTGGGTCTTTTTCGTCAACCTGCCCGTCGGGCTGTGCGCCGCGTTTCTCGTGGGGAGCTTCTTGCGCAATCCCGAGCCGCCGCAAAAGCTCGCGGTCGACGGCGTCGGCGTCGCGCTGCTCGCGATCGGGCTCGGCGCGCTTCAATATATGCTCGACCAGGGTCAGGAGAAAGACTGGTTCGGATCCGATGCGATCGTCGCGTCGGCGGCGATCGCGGCCGTGACGCTCGGTGCGTTCGTGCTCTGGGAACTCTTCGGGGCGAAATCCCCGGTCGTCGATCTACGGATTCTGAAGAACAAAACCGTGACGGCCGGAAGCCTGCTCGGCGCGTGCCTCGGCGTCTCGCTGCTCGGCAGCCTGATCACGTTGCCGCAGTTCGTGCAGTCGGGCCTCGGCTTTACGGCAACGCTCGCGGGTGAAGTGATCCTGTTCCGCGCGGTCACGATCATGATCCTGACGATACCCTCCGCGCGCCTCGCGGCGAGCGGCAAGGTGTCGCCGGTCGTTCAGATCGGAATCGGGTTCGTGTTGCTCGCAATTTCGAACGTGTGGCTCGCCGCCGTTACGACGACGGACGCGACGTTCTGGACGTTCTTTCCGCCGCTCGCGCTCAGCGGCGTCGGCCTCGCGCAAATCTTCGTGCCGATCTCTCTCGCCGTGTTCGGATCCGTGCAGCCGCGCGACGTCCCGAAGGCGTCGGCGATGTTCAACCTCGCGCGGCAACTCGGCGGCAGCATCGCGACCGCGGTGCTGATCACGATCATCGCGCGGCAGGCTGCGGTGCACCAAACGGAGCTCGGCGCGCGCGCGTCGCTCGGCGTCGCGCCGATCCGCGAGTTCGTCGACGCGCGCGGCGGACCGAACGACGAGAACGCGCGTATCGCGCTCAACAATATCATCGTCGGCCAAGCGACGACGCTCGCGTATGCCGATACCGCGCGCTTCGTCGGCTATCTGACCTTCCTGTTCGTGCCCCTCGTTTTCTTCTTACGGAAGCCGAAGAAGAAGCCCGGTTAACTCGCGGCTTTCGGGAGCCGCGGCACGATCGCGTTCCAGATCGAGTCCGCGTATTGTTCCGCGCCGTTGACGTTCGGATGGCCGATCGATGCGATCCGGCACGCGGCGATCGCGCTCGGGTCGAGGTCGTGCCGTTCGATGCCGAGACGGTCGCAGATCGCGTAGCGCTCGGCCACCAACTCGTCTTCGGGCGCGAGCGTGGCGTTCTTCAAACTCCAGAGTTGCGGATCGGGTTGAATCGTGAAGACGGTATGCAACGGATCGACGTTCGGCGTCACGTGGACGAAGTTTGGTGAGAACGGGGCGCGATTCGCATCGGCGACCGCTTCGTCGATCGCGGCCTCCGATTGGTCGAAGAAACGATTCGCGGCCGCGACGAGCGCGCGCGCGATCACGTTGAGTTTTCGCGGCGGCGTGGTTTCGGTATTCTCGTTCGGCTTCGCGAGCGTATAGCGCGACGCGTTGCCCGCGAGGTCGCTCGTCGTTGCGGTGATGCTCGCCGCACCACGCTCGAGACCTTGGCTGCGCGCTTGCGCGCGCGTCTGCACGGGCGAGCCGAGAAGCGCGCGGACGAGGTCGCGCACGGGCGGGATGTCGAGGCTATCCTCGCCGATCATCGGATAGTACGAAAGCACGATGACGATGCAGTTCGGATTCGGTTCGACGAAGCGCGCGCGCAAGCGATCGAGCAGCGCGAGCAAGTGATCGTGGCAGTGCACGCGTATCGCTTCGCGCACGTAACGCCGGTCGGCGATCGGATCGAGGAGCCGCGTCACGCCGACGTCGTTGATTCCGGCGCTGAGCAAGATCAGATCGATGCGCGTGTCCTGACTCGGGCTCGCATCGTAGTCGTCGAGTTGCCGCAGAACGGTCGGCGTATACGACGGAATTTCTCCCGCGTACTTCCCCTCTTCCAAATACGAAAGCTCGTACGATGACGATTGCACCGCGGTTCCGCTCTTCGTATTCGCATCGTCGTAGCGCGGTGCGTACCGATCGTTTGCGACGTGATTCCGGCTCGTATCGGCGATCTGATTGAGGTCGCCGAGCCCGATCGACGCGCCGGAATGCACGTCGGTCGGGACCTCGACGATCGGCCGCCCGAGTCGTGCGGCGAGGCGATCGACGATCGTCGTGCGCCAGCGGTGATCGTTCGTGAGCCCCTGCCCCCACGCGATCGAATCTCCGAGCACGAGCACGTTGAACGGTTCCGGCGTCGGCGCCGCACCCGCAGCCAGCGGTAGCGCGAGAACGGAGGCGAGCGAACGGATGAAATCGTGACGTTGCATCAGAGGCGACTCCCGAAGCGATAGCCGAGGCCGAAGACGATACCTTGAAAGCGAACGGATCCGGGCGCGCGCGATGCGTCGCTGCGACGGTCGCCGACGACGGCAAGATCGAGATAGTACGGGTATCCGAAGAACGGAAGGAGCGAGAGCGTCCCGCCGGTGCGGAAGCGGACGGCGCGATAGCGAACGCCGCCGCCGTTGAGGTTCGGATAGTACGAGATCGCGCCGTACGCCGAGAGCGTCTGCTGGAGCGTCGGTGGGACCTCGACCCCGATACCGAATCCCGAGACGCCCGGGCGCGGCGTGTTGCTGCCCGCGGTCATGAACGTCAGGTCCGCAACGAGGCCGCCCGGGATGACGGTCTTCCCCGCGCGGATCTCGAGCGACGTGTCGTGCACGGCAAACGTGGGCTCTTCCGGGTCCGCCGTATCGCCGACGTCTTCGACGGCGCCCGCGCGATGTAAGTACGCGATCGAACGCAGATCGGCCGAGAGCCACGTGCGATAGAGCCCGAACGGATCGCCGATTTCGGCGTGCGACGCGAGCGTTTCGAAACTTCCGCGACCCGAGTCGAATTCGTCGTGCGCCTGCGAATCGCCGAAGTTGAACGCGACGCTGCGCTGCGGCACGTACCCATCCGAATACACGAGGACCGCGACGCGTACCGGCGTGCATCCGCCGCCGGCGACCGTGACGATCGAACTCACGGTCCCATCGGGCGCGATGCGGACGCGTCCGCGTCGCACGAGGTTCGGATTCCAGGTGTACGACGGAATGGCCGTAGGGTCGATCGCGGTTCCCCGCACGGCGGTCGCGAGCAAGGGAACGGGGGAGCCGGTCTTTACCTGGACGTACGGCGGGTTCGCAATCCAGCGGCACGGGGCCGAATCCGCCGCGGCCGGTGAACGTAACGCGAGCGTTCCGAGGATGGCGCCGAGGGCGATCGTTACGAAGCGCCGCACGCGCACATGTCATCGGAGAAGGCCACGCCGCTCGATTCGCCCGGAGGTCCGCTTTCACTTCGCGAACTGCGTCCGCGATGAGAACTTCTTTTGGTCTGCAGACGGCGCTCGTCGCGGTCGCCTTGGTGCTCTGTACGCTTCCCGTGTCGGCCGCGTTACCGCGCCCGGCTCACGTGATCGTGATCGTCGAGGAGAACAAATCGCTCGCGCAGATCGATCGCAGCGGCCATGCGTCGTTCATCAACGCGATCGCCGCGCGCGGCGCACTCTTCGTCGACGCGCACGGCGTCACGCACCCGAGCCTACCGAACTACCTCGCGCTCTTTTCGGGCCTGACGAACAAGAACGGTGACGGTTGCCCCGCGACCGGCATCTCTCCGCACGCCCCGAACCTCGGGAGCGAACTGCTCGCCGCGCATCTGACGTTCGCGGGTTACGCGGAAGCGCTGCCGGGAACGGGATCGACGGTCTGCAGCGCGGGCACGTACGCGCGCAAACACGCGCCGTGGGTCGCGTTCTCGAACGTGCCCGCCTCCGACAGTAAGCCCATGGACGATCTCCCGCGTTCCTATAACGCGTTGCCGACGGTGTCGTTCTTGATCCCCGACGTCGACGACGACATGCACGACGGATCGATCGAGCAAGGCGACACGTGGCTCGCGACCCACGTGAAGCCGCTCCTCGCGTGGGCCGACAAACACGATACGCTCGTCGTGCTTACGTGGGACGAGGGCTACGACCCCGGCAACACGATCCCGACGATCTTCTACGGTCCGATGGTGAAGCCGGGGCGCTATGCGGAACGTGTCGACCACTTGAACACGCTACGCACGCTCGAGACGATGTACGGATTGCCGCTCACGGGCAAAGCGTCGCTGGTTTCGCCGATCGTCGACTGCTGGAAATAACTGACGCGGGTTCTTCCGAAAATTAGGACCTTTGGCATACGAACGCTGAAGGAGTCCGCTACCGGGGTCCGTTGAACTGCTCGTAACGGAGCCTGTTACGGGGCTGCGTGTTCGGCCGTTTCTCTCTGTGGTCCGAACGTCGCGGTATGAAAGGTTTCATTCGTGTTTAAGCCATCGCTTCGGGGAGCGGCGCTTTCGGCGTTGCTTCTCGCACCCGTTCTCGGAGCGTCGCCCGCGGGCGCCGCAACGGACGCTTTCCTCGGTAAGGCGCCGCCGACCCAACCCGTCAACTTCCTCGTGAAGTTGCCGCTACGCAATACGGCGGAACTCGACCAGCTCATCGCCGAGCAAGGCGACATGAACTCGCCGCTCTACCATCACTTTCTGACGCCACAGCAGTTCGCGAGCGAATTCGGCCCGACGGCCGCGTCGCGCGCACGCGTCGAAGCAGCGATGAAGGCCGCGGGGATCACGATCGATCGCGCGGGTGCTCAGGCGTATAGCGTTCATGCGCCGACGGCGACGGTCGAGCGCGCGTTCGCCGTGAAGATGAGCTTGCTGCGCGCGGCAAACGGACATAAGAGCGCGGTGACGCGGCAGGCGATCACGCTACCGGTCGGACTGGCGCGCGAAGGCGTCAACGTGGTCGGCATCGGGTATGTCCGCCCGAAGCACCTCTACTCGCGCCTCTCGCGCGTCCAGCCGGCCAGCCGCTATTCGAGCGTCGGACCGTACTGGTTTACCGACCTCAAGCAGGCCTACTCGTATCCGACGTGGTCGCAGGTTCGCGGACGTTACGCGAATATCGGCATCATGATCAGTAGCGACATCCTCGACAGCGATCTCAAAGGCTACTTCGATTCGGAGAACTACACCGCGGTTAGCGGTGCGGCGGTGCCGAAGGTCATCCGTCACTACGTGCTCGGCGGCGCGCCGTTCGATCCGAACTCCGATGCCTCGTTCGAAGCGAGCCTCGACGTGCAGCAGTCGCTCGGGAGCGCGCCGGGCGCGACCGACCAGCTCTACGACATACCGGATCTCAGCGATAATTCGCTGCTTCAGGGCTACTTAGATGTGATCGAAGACGATATCGCCGACGTGACGAGCGGTTCGTTCGGCGGCTGCGAGATCGGCTACGAGCCGATTTATAACGAAGGCGTCGACTATCGCTACATCCTGAATATCTATAAGGATCTCTTCGCGCAGGGGAACGCGCAAGGTCAGACGTTCCTGTTCTCCTCGGGCGACTCGTCGGGCCGCGCGTGCCCGTCCAAGCCCTACTACGTCTACGGGTACAACGGTCAGTTTCTGCCGAGCATCGACGATCCGGCGGACAATCCGAACGTCACGGCCGTCGGTGGAACGAACCTAATCACGACGACACCGCCGAACCCGCAGCCGAACCCGCCGGTGCTCACGTCGAAGTACGTGCGCGAAAGCGAATATGCCGATCCGGAAGTTCCGTACGACGTGTACGGTTACGGCCTCGGTACCGTCGTCACGGGCGGACTCTGGGGTTCGGGTAGCGGACGCAGCCAAGTCTTCGCGATGCCGAAGTACCAAGCGCAGTACGGCCTCACGGGTTACGGCCGCTCCATTCCGGACGTCTCGATGCAGATGGGCGGCTGCCCGGCCGGCATTTCCGCATCGTGCGGAGCCGACGATAGCGCGTCGATCCTCGCATTCGACGGTTACCTCTACGGCGTGATCGGCACGAGCGCGTCGTCACCGGAGTTCGCGGGCGTTCTCGCGTTGCTCGTCGCTCACGGCGGCTCGCGTCTCGGAAACGTCAACACGACGCTCTACGAACTGGGCAAGGCAAACGATGCGTTGCCGTACCATTTCTTCCACGACGGAATCCCTGGATACAACGGTGTGGTTACGGTCGCCGCAGGTACGAAGGGATACAGCCAGATCACCGGACTCGGGACGCCGTACGTCGACAACCTCGTCGGTGCGTCCAACCTTCCCGTGGCCGGTGACCCGCAGACGCCAAGCAACCCCTAAACGCCGTCATCGTCCCACTCACGCGCCCGTTCGCAGCGATGCGAGCGGGCGCACTTTATTTTGCGTGTGCCGCGACGTCGGCGAGCGCTTGATCGAAGCGCGTGAGAATCGAATAACGGTGGATCTCGAGGAGCGACGCCGAGTCGCCCGCGGCGCCCCAATCTTCCGTGAAGCCGAGGACGTATCCCGAGCGCGCCGCGAGCCGTTCCACGCGGTCGTCGTAGACGTCGTACGGATACTCGACGGCGAAGATCTTGCGCCCGAGACGATGCTCGAGCGAGTACTTCGAAAGCGCGAACTCGTGCAGCACGTCCGCATCGCTCAGCTTCGTGAGGTCCGGCGGGTGGTTCGCCGTCTGGCTCTGTACGTCGATCAATCCGCTGCGTTCCATCGCGCGCAAGTCGTCCCACGTGTTGTGATGTTTGCTCGTGGTCTTTCCGACGAAATTCGTGTGGACGAAAAGTGTCGCTGGGAAACGATGCCGTTCTAGGAGCGGAAATGCGTAGCGATAGATTCCGGTTCCGTTATCGTCGAACGTCAAGACGAGCGGCTTCGCGGGAAGGGGCGTGCCGAGCACGAGGTGATCGCGCAGCGCTGCGAGCGGGATCACGTGAAAGCCGCCGCGCGCGATCTCATCGAGTTGCGTCGCGAACGTTGCGGACGTGGTATCGAACCACACCTCTTTCTCCGGTAACACGTCGTGCCACACGAGAACCGCCACATAAGGCTCGCGCGCGTTTGCTGCGACTTGCGGCAAGTCGTCCTGCGCGCGCGCGACGTTCGACTGCCAGGAGAGTGCGGCGACGAGTGCGAGCGCGCCGGCGATGGATTTCGTCATCGCGAGAGGTGTTGCGGCGGTCGGTGCGGATATCCCGGTCGGGATCATGACGGGACGCAGAGGGAGATTGCTGTGGATCATCGCCGCGTGCGCGCTCGTCGCGCTCGCGGCCGGCTTCCTCGCACGCGCACCGATCGAGCGCGCGATATTCGCGAACGCCGCGGCTCGCACGCTCGGTAGCGACGTCAGCGTCTCGTCGGCGACGTACGCGAGCGGCGTGTGGGACGTGCGCGATCTCGCGATCGGAACGGCGGCGTCGCCCGTGCTCGAAGCGCCGCATGCGACGATCGTGCTCGCGCCCGTGGCGCGCGTGTCGCTCGACCAGCCCAACCTTACGATCGCCGACTTCCATGCGGGCCTTCCCGCGCTCGATGCGTTCGAACGCGCGTATCCGGGCGCGAGCGTTCGTGTGAACGGCGGCCACGTCGCTGCGAACGGGCTCGCGTTCGCCGATGCCGACGGCACGCTCCGATTCGAAGGGTCGCAGAACGCATCGCCGCTCTTCGAGGGTACGCTCGCGCTCGTGGACGGTGCTCGCACCTATCCGATCGTGTTGCACGCAGCGACGCCGCAGGGTCTCGCCGCGCAAGCCATCGTTGCGGATGCGATCCCAGCGGCGGCCTTCGCCGCGCTGCAAGATGCATCGGAGATGAAACCGACGGCCGGCTTCGTTCGCGATGTGAACGTCGCGGTCGCCGGCGGTGCGCTTGCCGGCACGGCGCGGCTCGACGACGTGACGTTCACGATGTTCTCGCACAGCCTGCACGGGCTTCATGGCGAGCTCGTCTTCGGCGCTGGCGGTGTCGGCACGAAGGCGATCGTGGGCTCGCTCGACGCGGTGCCCTTCGACGCCGTCGGCGAGGTCCACGATCTACCGCAACCGTTCGGGTGGCTCGCCGGCGGGTCGCGCGATTTGCAATCCTTCGCGAAACTGATTCGCGAGATCGCGGACGAGCCCGATCTCCGATCGGTTCATTTCGATACGACGGCACCCGGGCTCGGCTTTGCGATGTACGCGATGCAAACCGATCACGGACCGCTCGTGGTCAACGTGCTCACGATCGATCCGACCGAACCGACCTTGCGTTTCGACACGGCGATCGCGGAAGATCACGTGATCTCGAACGGCGAACGCACGTCCGCGATGGGCGTGCGCACGGGTGCCGTTGCGGGTGTCAACGGCGATTACTTCGATATCGGGCGCACGTACGAACCGCAAGGCATGCTCGAGCGCGCGGGCGAGATCGTGCGCGGCCCCGTGCAGCGCGCGGCGCTCGTGATCGACAAGGACAAGCACGTTCGCTTCGACATCTTCCACATCGAAGGAACGGCTCGCGTCGGCGGTGTGGCGTATCCGATCACGCAACTGAACGATTGGCCCGTCGGCGAAGCGACCGTCATCACGCCGGCGTTCGGGAAGACGTTGCCCGCGGATCCGGGCACGACGTTCGCGACGCTCGAGCCGACGGCGAGTGCGAACCGCTTTCGCGTCACGAGCGTTTCCGATGCGTCCGCGTCGCTTCCGGTGTCGCTCGGCATCGCGTTCGGTGCCAAGACGCACGTGAAGGTCCGCGCCGGGGAAATCATCGACGTGTCGTACCGAATCGTCCCGAGCGTCGAGGGCGCGGTCGCGGCGATCGGCGGCGGCCCGATTCTCGTGCGCGACGGCGCGTGGTACGAAGACCCCGACGCGCCGGCGCCCGACGAACGCGATTATCGCTGGCCCGTGGTCGCGCTCGCGCGTCAAGCCGACGACCATCTGCTGCTCGTCGCGGTCGACGGTCGCCATCCCGAACGCTCCGTCGGAATGATGCGCCCGGAATTCGCGGATCTGTTGATCCGCTTCGGTGTGACCGATGCGATGGCGCTCGATTCCGGGGGATCCGTGACGATGGTCTCGCGCGCACCGGGCGACACGCGCGTGACGGTTCGCAACGTGCCGTCCGATCATAGCGCCGAGCGCTGGGTTTCCGATGCGCTGTTCCTCTATAGTTCCGCGCCGCAACCATCGCTCGTTCCGCTCGCGTCGGCCGCCACGCCGGCTCCCGAAGCGCGGCCCACACCGTGATTCCCGTGCTGCCGGAGACGCTCGCGCCGCCGGCGCCGTTCCCGCTCGTGATCGCGCAATCGCACGAAACCGAGTTCGTCGCGCCCGGAATTCGGCGCGGCGTCTATCGTTTGCAAACCACGGATGGGCCGATCGTCGTCACGGTCGTCGCCGTCGATACGCGCGAACCGACGGTGCGATTCGAGACGGTCGTCGCGAACGACCGAATGATCTCGAGCGGCGAGACCGTGTCGTCGATGGCGCATCGCATCGGTGCGGTCGCGGGCGTCAACGCCGACTACTTCGATATCGGGCAGACGAATCAACCGCTCAACATCGTCGTCCGCGACGGCGCGCTCTTGCGCACGCCGTCGAAGCGAGTCGTCCTCGACGTTCGCAGCGATCGCACGATCGCGTTCGAGAACGTCGCGTTCTCCGGAACCGTCCGGTACGGCGCGACGACGTTACCCGTGACCACGGTGAACGAGTGGCCGCCGCAAGGCGGCGTCGGCCTGTTGACGCCCGCATACGGTACGCCGAAATCGAATCCCGACGTCACCATCGTGCCGCTCGTCGCCGTCGACGAAGCGCATCTTCCGACCGATCTCGGCGGCGCGTATCGCGCGGTCACGGGCGACCCGAGTCATCCCGCGATCGCGGGTCCGGAGCTCGCGTTCGGACCCGCGGCACGCGCGCTCGGGCCGCTTCCGAATCCGGGCGACGACGTGCACGTCGACGTTGCGACGACGCCCGCGCTCGCGGACATCGCGAACGCCGTCGGCGGCGGACCGCTACTCGTTGCCGACGGTGTGCCGGTCGAGGATCCGAACGCGCCCGCGCCCGAAGAGCGCGACCGCCGCTTTCCGGTCTCCGGCGCGGCGACGACGGCGGCAGGCGCGCTCGTGCTCGTTGCCGTCGACGGGCGGCGTGCCGCGTATTCGATCGGCGTGACGCGTCCGGAGTTCGCCGCGCTGATGCTCGGCTTCGGCGCGACGAACGCGATGGCGTTCGATTCGGGTGGATCGTCGACGCTCGTGGCGCGCGTCCTCGGCGATGCCGACGCGAGCGTGCTCAACGCGCCGAGCGACGGCGAAGAACGTCCCGTCGCCGACGGGCTGTTCGTCTGCAGCGATGCGCCGCGCGGACCCGCCGCGCAACTTGTCGTGCGACCCTCGCCGATCGTCGCGTTACCCGATACGAACGTTCCGGTCACGCTCGCGCTCGTCGATGCGGCCGGCCATCCGACGTCGTCGCAGCCGCCGGTTCGCGCGACGGTCGCGGGATCGCGCACGTCGCGCGAGGTGACGTTCCGGAGCGGCGCCACGATCGCGCACGTTCGTTTCGACGTGGTGACGCGGCTCGCGAAACTCACGATCGTGCCCGACGTGCGCGATCCGGACCCGAATGCGGCGGTCACGTTTTCGGCGCGCGGTATCGATGCGCGCGGCCGCGACGTCGCGCTCGGCGACCGCGTGCGCTGGGCGAGCGATCGCGGACGATTCGCGCGGCCGGGCGTTTTGATCGCACCCGATCGTGACGCGCGCGTCGTCGCATCGGCCGGCGGTGCGCTCGGCGAGTGGCCGCTCTACGTGGGGCATCACGTGCGCGAGCTCGCGCTGTTCGATGCCGGCGGACGATCGCTCTGGCGGTTCGATTCCGCGCCCGCGGGAGAACTCGGCTCGCTCTCGTTCGCACCAGACCGCTCGGAGATGACGGTGCCGTACGATTTCACGAGCGGCGAGCGCGCCGCATATGCGGACGCGGACATCGCGCTGCCGGGCGAGCCGCAATCGCTCACCATCGAAATTCTCGGCGACGCGAGCGGCGTCGGCGTGCGCGCGGCGTTCGTCAACGGACTCGGCGAGCGACGCGCGCTGACGCTCGCGCGCGCCGTCGATTGGAATGGGTGGCGTCCCATAACGGTCGTACTGCCGGACGACGTGAGCCCGCCGGTTCGCCTCGTCTCGCTCTACGTGGTCGACTCGCTTGCGAACGCGCCGACGCACGCGGTCGGTGCGCTCGCGTTCCGTCACCCATCGCTCGTTCTCGCGGGGAGTCCATGATCGCACGCACCGCTCTCGTCGCCCTCGCGAGCGCCTTCGCCGCCACACTCATCGGGACGGTGCCGCAATCGCCGCGCGCCGCGGCGTCGACGTGGGCCGGCGTTCCGGTGCTGATGTATCACAAGATCGACGCGCAGGTTCCGACGAGCGCGGTGGGCCGCGATCTCACCGTCGAGCCGGCCGCATTCGAAGCGCAACTGCAGTATCTGCGCGCGAACGGAATCGCCACGATCACGGCCGCCGAACTCGCGAGCGACCTATCGCGCGGCGTGCGCCCGGAGAAAGTCGTCGTGCTGACGTTCGACGACGGCTACGAAGACGCGGCCACGGTCGCGTTGCCGCTCCTCCGCAAATACGGCGCGCGTGGAACGTTCTTCGTCTCGAGCGGATTCGTCGGAACGCCGCGACACCTGACGTGGAAGGAGATGCGCGCGATGCGCGCCGCCGGCATGGAAGTCGCCTGCCACGGTACGTTCCACCTGGACCTCTCGACGCTCGATCGCGCGGGACAGATGGCGGAAGCGGGAGGCTGCATGCGGCGTTTCGCGCACTATCTCGGCGGCGCGCCGCCGGTAACGTACGCGTATCCCGCGGGGAAATTCGACGCGGTGACGCTCGCGATCATGAGAGAACTCGGCATCGCCGCGGCCTTCACGGAGCGAGCCGGACTCGTGACGAGCCTCGCGCAACCGTATGCGTTGCCGCGCCGCCGCATCCGCCACGACGACGGCGTGACGCGCTTCGGGGAGCTCGCGACACCGTAGAGCCTCCGAAATGCAAAACGAACCGCGTCTCTCGACGCGGCTCGCTTTGCACCGTTCTCCCGGTTAGGCTTTCTTGGCGACCTTGCGACGGGTCGTCTTTTTCTTGGCGGTCTTTTTCTTGGCTACTTTGCGGACCGTCTTTTTGGCGGTCTTTTTCTTCGCGGTCTTTTTCTTGGCGGTTTTCTTCTTGGCCGTCTTCTTCTTCGCGGTGGTCTTCTTGGCGGCCGACTTCTTTACGGTCTTCTTCTTGGCGACCGTCTTTTTGGCAACCGACTTCTTGGCGGTGGCCTTTTTCTTCGCTTTTTTGACTGCCATTATTCGGTAGTCACCTTTCTGCGAACCGTGCCGTCTGACGACGGCCGATTCGACATCGTCAGGGTAGTTGTACTTGTTATATCGCAGTTAGAGGATTTTAGCAACTACCGACGAGAGCGGGAAGTACGTTCCGCGCGCGAGCGTCGCGA
>Ga0116229_10001520_pt1 | contig 36565 bp, 21 predicted proteins | sample S1TSphgellanicum_3_FD_87313 | JGI IMG/M metagenome (GOLD analysis project Ga0116229, IMG submission 87313) | Host-associated microbial communities from peat moss isolated from Minnesota, USA - S1T2_Fc - Sphagnum magellanicum MG | ecosystem: Host-associated > Plants > Peat moss > Unclassified...
GTGTAGACAAACAAGCCAGGGGGTTAGTGTTGTAGTAGTAGTAGGGTAGAATTGTGCATCACCAAACACTAACCTATCATCAAACATTTATCATCTCTTGTCCTTGAGATCTTCATGGACATGGGAAATGTATACAAACAAGTCAAGGGGACCAGGGTTTTTTTAAAAGGATTTTGTGATGTAGCCAAGGTGGTGACCATCCAGAAATTCATTTAGCCAATTCTGGCTACATGCCAGATATGAAAGTAGAAAAAAACCAGGATCCTTCTATATTCTTGGCTACCTACTGGAACTTATTGTAGAAATCTGCTGATTTGAAATTTTTTATTTTCGAAATTTGGCGGATTTTTACAATTTTTTTTCATGGAAAATCCTTTGTATTGGTTGAAATTGCATCTTTCAGGTCGAATTTTTGTGAGAGTTCGGCACTGGAAAAAACACTGAAGGGGACTATTGTAATAAGGTAGAACTTCCCATCACCAAACATTTACTTATCATGGAACATTTATCATATTTTTTTGGTTTCTTGTCCTTGAGATTTTCATGGCCATGGATGCACCAAGTCAAGGTTTACAAAACATTTTTGAACTCCACAGACGAAATAGCAACAACAAAATGCAAGAAAAAAACGAGTTGTCAAAGAGAAAAAAACAGTAGACACACCTTTACTTCCAAACCTTATGTCTTTCTTGTTTTGGGTTCACTTTGAGCGAATTAAAAACCTATGAGTGCATCAACTCAAGCCCCATCATATCAAACATTTAGCCCTTCGCTTTCAAAGGACATATCTTTCTTTTTTTTTCTTTTTTTTCTAACAAATTTGAGCAATTTTTGTGATGTTGGATGCACCAAGTGGAGGGCTCCAATATCCCTTTGAGCTCCAAAGGCGACCAAGGGATGTCTATAGGTCCACGCTTTTTTATACACACAGTGTCTAGTGATTCACTGCTCTACCCTAGTGTTAGCCAAGACTTGTAAGCCAAGTGACCTCAGAGACCACGTCAATTCATGACCTTTCTGTGACATAAAGTGAAGAATTATCGTTTCACAATTTTTCATCTATTGTTTTTTCCTCTTAAAGTGCTGAAGTTTGTGTATATATCTTTCTTCAAGAACTTGTCTCTTGAATAATTATTTTCCCTCGTTTCTTTCCAGAACTTGGCAGTAGTTTTTTTTCTTCAATTTTCTGGACTAAGAATAAGCAACAAGCATCCCAAGATAGGTTTAGCATTCATTGTGGACAATAAAGTTATCCAAAAGTTAAGGCAATTAGGGGGCGAAAACGGCCAGTTTTGGCATAAAAAGGCATTAAATGAGTAACTGGGAATGAAATTTTACAAAACAAAATAACTGGGACCCAAACTAGTTTTTCCACTAATTTTGGTGGTAAACTGAGTTTCATCCCCTCTTTCCTTTTCCCTGAGCGACTGCACTGCTGCTACATATATTTTCACTGCTCCTACCTGTATAACTACTACAATTACTCTCGAACCTTGTGCATTAAATGCTGAGTTTCATCATTTCATACTAAGATTTAATAAAATTTCCTTACTTTGCAGATACCACTGAAAGAGGTAACTTTAATATTTTAAAAACCTTTTCAAAAGTTTGCTGTAGACAATAGGAAAGTGAGGACAAACTTTTGCGGGCAATGCAAATGTGTCAACATTTCTACAAATAAAATTTTAATCGTTTTTTAACTCTTTTTTTTTTAAAACCAGGCATATGTGACAAAATATTCCAATTTTGTTTCTCTTTGTCATTTGATTCAAAAATTCGCCACTAAAAGACTCTGAATCTCAGTGCCAAAATCCAAATCATTTCGGGTTGTAACTAATGTTGGGGCAAATATTTATTTTTGTTATTAACCACTAGTTTGGCTTTTCAAATATTTCAAAATTAAAGAACCATCAGGTTGAGTTCTTTGAACGTAATAAGAGTGAAAATAATAAAACCAAAGAACGAGTACTGATTTCAATTATTTCACTCTCCTCAAAAACTAAGAGTTTTGATGAAAGAACGAATGAAAAACTGAAAGTAAAATAGGTGGTTATTTGATTTTTTTCAACTGTTTGAGAACCATCACTATATCAGAACTAAGTCTTGTTTTAGAATCACAGTTATGAACCATAGTAACCATCTGATTAACTATCATTGAGGCATATTCCCTTTTTGATAACCACCCAAGACTAATTGTATCCTATTCAAGCTCCAGCCAATTTGGTTGCTCACATGGTTCATGTGGCTGCTCACCATCTATGCTATTTAGTTTCAAATGTTTTGTCATGTTCTATGTGTACATTATGTATTGATTTCTTTTTGGGAAAGAAAAATAACAAATTTGATTGACAAGCTCTTGATAGTACCTCAAGTCAAGTTTAATAGTAGACAACACAATAAGACTCTTTTTTTTTTCCTTGAAACAAATGGAAGTAATGTAGACCAGCCCATTATCAATCTCCTGCTTATGACTGAACACTTATTTATATCGTAATCATATGTGCTTCATTTTGAACGATTTAAAATGTTATGGGAACACTATCTCAAACTATAGAAATCATCTTTGATGTGCAAAGGAAAAAAAGTAATGAAAAAATAACAAGAAAAATAAGTTTTTCAACTTACAAAATGTTTTTTTTTCCTTTTTTGGTGTTTTCTTTGGACCCCTCCTCTTCCAAACTTCATAACTTTCTTATTTTTTATTCATGTTAAACGATTTAAAATGCTATAGGATGCCACCTAAAGTTTTACAAATCATCTTTGAACTCTAATAACAACATAACAACATAAAAAGAATTTTTTGGGTGTTTGGGAATTGGCCTTTGTGTTGTTCAGTGATTTGTTTTTTTCAATTTTTAACCCCCTTTACTTTGGGGGGTCATAACTTTTTCATTTTTAATTTGTTTTTTACTATTGTTAGTGTGTCGAATGCACCAAAAGGAGGGGTTCAAGTTTTGTTTGGACACTAGAAACAACAAAGCTTTCCCCTTGGATCTGGTCTACCTTGAATGCTTAAATGTTCAGTCATTGACCAGCAAGTTGAAAAACTGAACAAGAGGCAAAAGGACCAGAGGAACAATTGAGTACTAACAAATTAAACCACCACCATTAAGTGGTTGAAAACTCCATCTAACCTTTCTGCCACCCTACAAGCAAGTTGCATGATGATACTTTTAAACCTAATCAAAGGCTTTTAAAATTATATCTTTTTCATCAAGATGTTTCTAAATTTGTTACAAAACACATTGCCACCCCAACCTCTTATAATCAACCAACCCAAATAACTTTTCTAAACTTGACTTCCTGTCACTTATTGTGATTAAAGATCAAATCATTTCTCTCAATCCAAATGGCTTGAATTGTGACCTTCAAGTAAGGACCAAAGAGGAATTAAACCAGTTTTGCAACTATGTTATAATTATGTTTGCGACTAATGACTACTTCATCAACATACACTTTAAGATTATTTTCATTCATGATCATGTTCATATGTCCCATTAATGACAAATGGATCCAAATTTAATCACATCATGAAAATGTCAATATAACCATTAGTGGTATACGTAGGTGTATTATGATTTTTTTGAAAGATATGTGTATTTTTATTAAGTTTTATTAAGGGTGTAGTGGGGGTATATTTTCAATGGTGTATTTATAATATTATATTTAATTTATATTTAAATAAATTAACTAACTACTTACTTACATATGTTTGATTACCTATTTAGTCTAAACTACCTACCTATCTTGACACGCCCCCTGGCTCCTTAATAGACTCCAAAAGTGAGTTTGAAATGAAAATAGCGGAAAAGTAAAGAATCGGGGCACACTCCCTGGCTCGCAACACTTTGAGGGGTAAAGAGGCGTGCTGGAGCTTTGGGATGGGACTAGGAGGAATGACAAGCACTTAATCACTCACTCGAATCTGCACAAACCAAACAACAAGTTAATTAATGCATAGTTGAAACACTTTTGGCGTTAGGACAAGCCATGGGCAAATTCGGACTCACAAGACTCACCACGGCCTGGACTTGGGGGAACCCACCACCTTCCCCCTTATAGTATACTATGTGCCTCTCCACGAAGCCCACATCCAAATGGCTTTTTGTCCCGGGATTCCCAAATGGGAATCTCGAAAATGCCAAAGTTGGAATTCTCGTGACTTTGGGCCCCCATAACTTTGTGTGCAAACCTCTAATTAAGATGAATATAGCCCTCGTCAATAGCTTTCCAACAGTATGCACGCAAGGAAATCAGGGTTATTCCTGACTTTTAGTGGTCAGGGTCAAACTGCCAATTTAACTCTTGACCTTTCTTTTGGCCATAACTTGTGTTTTAGATGTCCAAATGGGTGATGCGAGCCCATTTTAGACATCTACGTTTCAATAGTTTTTAATGATGTAAAGATCTTTTCAAACCAATGGGTTTTAGCCCCTATAATCGCTCCCTGAAGATTCGGAAATCTTTCGGGACTCCAACTTCCCAAGTGAGAGTTGCCTTGGGAGTGTGAGGGTTCACTCTCTCACACTCTCTTGCACACGCGGGAATATGAAATGTGATCCTAGGCTTCCTCTCAGCCCGCAACTTTGCAAGCCCTTGCCTTGGTCACGAGCCTAAGGCTAAGGTTGCGACATATTTACTTATGTTTTCTAACTTACTTAACATAAATTATTTACCTACTTAACCTAAGTTACCTACTTATTAATTAATTAATGATTAATTAATTGATAATTAATTATTAATACTTATTTTTATTATTAATTAATCAATATATGAATTATTTATTTTTTCAATATGAACTATCAATCAATCATTTATAACTAACTAATTAATTATTACCTAATTTTTAATTATTGATGAATTAATATTTTAATTACTTATTTATTTATTTATGAACTATTATACATAGATAATTTATAACAAACTAGTTAGTTAATTAATTATTGGTTAGTTCTTTTTTTTAATTTTTTAGGTTTTTAAATTTTTATTTTTATTTATGAAAAAATATTAATAACTTATAACTAATCAATTACTTAACTTGGGTTATGCACTACTACACAATACAAGTGATGGTGAAATGAAAAGAAAAATACATATGAAAAATTTGTTATTTTCATATATATATATAGGATTCAAATTGTATAAAAAACTATCCAATTCTCATCCAAAAGGAGATTTAATCAGCCACCCCTATTTTTAATTCATTTAAAATTTGGAAGCAATTAGGGTGGATAAACATTAAATCAGCAAATGGGGACTAAATCCTTGAATTAAATATTTAAAGGAAAACTTTTATTAGAAACTAGTTCAATTTCAAAGAAAAAAAAAAGTTGATTTCTTGAAATAATCTCAACATATTCAAATGAAATAACACATATTTACATTTATATGAAATTACATGTAAACATGTGTATGAAATTAGAAAGACAAAGATTCCAAAAAAAAATTTGAAAGAACATAAAAATTACAAAAGACATTGAAAAAAATAAAAAGATTTGTTTTTCTTTCAATATCTTAAGATCCATAAAGACATTTTGAAATATTACAATTTGGAAAATGTTTATTTTTAAGAAATTCCAGTTTGGAATTGTCTTTTTATACAACCTACAACAATAGCCCATCCCACCTAAAGCAACTCCAATGAAATTATCGTCACTAGAATTAATTATTAATTAGTTTATTCTTTATTATTATTATTATTATTATTTAGTATTTAAAATTTTATAATCTAATTATTACTTATATCTTAATTACTAATTGGTTAATTTTTCAAGAAGAGATGAAAAAAATATGAATAAACCTTTGGTATGCTCATGGGCAATTCTACCTTAATTGTAATGAATTTACAACCTAACTAGTTGCAACTTGTAAACAACATTGCCAGTTATCACAATGATTTACTAACAACTACCTAGCAACCTACTTGCTTCAACTAGTACTACCTAATTACTTACATAGCTTAGTCTACTACCAATTAACCTAACTTATTATTCATATCAATTAACCTAACGTACTAATTGATGCAGCATATGTGGCACCTAGGTTGGACTAAAGTTAAACAAGGTGGCACCTAGGAGTACTTGTCTAAAACCTAACAAAAATAGCCTAGGGGTTTAATAGTTATTAACCTACTAATTAATGTAATGTATGTGGCACCTAAGTTGGGCTTAAAGTTAAAGATGGTGGCACTTAACCCTAGACCACCTAATACCTATTTAATACTTAACATAGGTAGCCTAGAGACTTAATTTAACTAATAATAGTTAGAAAATACCTATTATGTAGGTACCTAATATGTATTAGGTAAATACCTATTAGGTAATAATTAGTAGGTACCTAAAGGTAGGTACTAACTACCTAGTTAGTTAATAACTAGTTGGTAGGTGCCTAGTAGCTAATTAAACCTTAACCTGAAACCCTAGCTATTAACTAACTAAGTACTGAACTACCTTGTACTTTAAATACCTACTAACTAAAAACCTAGTTAGTAGATAATTACTAACTCAATAAGTAGTTAGGTAGGTACTAGGTATTTAGTAAATACCTAGTATGGTACCTATAGGTACATAGTAGGTAGGTATAATATTAATTTAAGTATAATTAATAGTTAACCACCTAAGGTTAATTAAATGACTAGCGTGGCACCTAAGGTACACACCTAGGTTACACAGTCTAAACCACGCCTAGGCCTAGATCACTTAATACTTATCTAATGCTTAACATAGGTAACTTAGAAACTTAATAGCTAGTAGTAGCTAGAAAATACATATAAGGTAATAATTAGTAAGTACTTAAAAGTAAGTATTAGCTACCTAGCTAGGTACTTTTATAGCTCATTAATAACTACTAAGTAGGAATTTAGTTAGTAACTTAAACGTTAACCTTAGTGGCTACCTACCTAATTAGTAACTACCTAATAACTACCTATTATGGAGCTAGCTATCTAGTTTTCTAGATATACATTAACTATATACCTAACTACTAATTAGGTGAATAGTTGGGTAAGTAATATGCACCTAGTATTTCAAGATAAAATTATTTAGTATCTAATTAATTAATCAATTAATAATTAATAATTAATAATTTGGTAATTATCTATAAAATAGCATAATTTTCTAATTATTAAATTATCTAAATAATTTTTTAATTTTTACCACTGAAAATAAACCTTTTAAATTGCAAGTGATCAACTAATTAAATTAGAAATAAATAGCTTCTAAATTACTATCTAGAAAAATAAATTATTAACTAATTGGTAATTCTTCCCTATTACATATAATTTATTAAATTAATTTGCTGAAATAAATGAAATCTAATTCATCATTAATATTAATTAAATAATTTAATTCATCTATCATTAATTTTCTTAATTTTATAACTAACTAAATATTAATCAATTAATATTTATTAGTTATTAACCATAACTATTGATTAATAAAAATGAACCATCACATAGTTTAACCAATATTTATAAAGTAATAAATTAGGTTATTACTTTATATTTAGAAATATCAAATTGATAAAAATAATAAATATTATATATATAACAAATTTTATTATTTGATTAATTAAATATTCAATGATTTTTAATTAGCTATTAATAATAAGTAGAAATTTTGAATTTTTGAAGAATTATTTATTTATTATTTATTGGTTGATTAAATATCTACTAATTAATATTCAATAGATATTAACCATAACTATTGGTTAAATAGTTAGATCATTATTATTGAAAATTTTCAAAATAAATGAAATGTTTCAAAATTACTAAATAAGGAATAATCAAATAATTAATTATCTAAATAATTAATCAAAAAATTCACTTGGTCCAACTGATTATTTAAAATAATTAGTTATTATATAGTAACTATTTAGCAAATATTAATTAGTGGTTAATGATTATTGACATAGTCAATAAATATTAAATATTAAATATCAAATATTTTTATATAAACCTATTAGCTTGCTAATAGAAATTATATAATTTTAAATTAATAAAAAATTATTTTTTATTTCTTAATCAATCAGTTAATTAATATTTAAAATTCATGATTAATTATTAATTGTGGTATCAATTTATGATTAGTTTATGCATTCTTTGCAAGGTTGACTTGTAATTATATAGTATAGTTGAAAAATAATCAAACCAAAGCTGCAACAAAGAAATTTGTCCCTTGAACTACATTTCATCCATCCAACTGGCATTTATCATCCATTTCGATATTTTGTGACCCACCAATGTAGTTGAACACAATACTTCTGATGTCGATACACCACCTCGAGAGGCACAATTATAGGTTATGGCATTTTCCAAATCGATGTCTTGATTATAATTCAACTATAGACCCTTTAGTTGAAATTTACTTTCAATTATCCACCAAAAGAATAGAGGGTTCAACTTATTTGGTAGCCCTAATTTTTTTTTAATATTAAAAATATTGTAGTTGAAAATGTAATCGAAAGCATCTGATTGAAAAAGGGGGGTTTTTTACTAATGACAAGAACATTGATACAACTATGTCTTGTGTTGGGTTTCAATCTATAACTAAAAAATATTCTAAGGTGCATTTTCAACCTTTTCATGCATTGGCAACCTGGGGAGAATGTTGAGCTTTTTTCATTATAAAGTTTGTATCAAAACCTTCTTGTTGTGCAATTGATCTAAACCTATGGATCAAACTTTGGAATTCTCACCTCCATTGAATTAGAGTGTAATAAGGAAGCAACATCCTTGTAGTTAGTTTCCAAAAACTAGTAAAACAGAGCCCTACCATATCATCAAGGACATGATTCACATGACGCAAGCTAGCATTTCTTGCTATTACTATTGCTACTCTTATAATGTTAGTGTAGTTGCTTTTGTCGCTACTATTGCAACTTCTTTTATTAGTTTTTTTTTGGTGTTGTTATAGTTACTAAGTGATGGCGGATCATGGTTTGTTTTTTTTGTTGCATTTCATGATTGATTGATAATCAATCTATCCACCAAAGGGGATTGAGAAAAAGAGAGCAAAGCTACTTTGGTGATGCAAGTGGATGGCAAGCAAGATAAAAACAAACACTGGTGATCAAACCATGGAGCTAAAGTGCTTCCATCGCACTGTGCATAAAATTTTGTTGTAAGCAAGCTTACTTTTAATGAATATTTGCATATATCTAAAGTTTTTTTTTTTCTTATATTACTATTAAACATACATTTCTCTTGTTTAAATGAAAAGAACTATAGACTACTCAAGTGATTTTCCAACATTCTACTTGCATTGTTTTTTTTGTTCAATCTTTTGTTGTTAATATTGAGTATGTTGAACAAAGCTCCCAAATTGGATGGATTGTATTGTTTTTGTTCATGTGTCAATAATTGATGTTCAACAAACTTGTGGACTCCCATTTACAAATTTGGAATTTTTTGTTGCTGATTTGTTACTTATTATTATATCTAGATAACCAAGTTCATTGCTTAAGAGGTTTCACAAACCTTATTTTTTATTTGTATCTTTAAAGGAATAACCCCATTTGTTGGCTTCAATAATTCTAGATCCTTAATGGTGGTTGCAACATCATTTGGATCAAATATCTTAAGGTAAATGCCAACAAATCTTGGACCATTTTACATGCCTTTGAAGAAGTTTGTAACCCATTTACTTTTGTAAAATACCTAAATTTCAAGTTTCAAAATGGACACTTGAGGTTTTGCAAGGTTTCATATATGATTGTGAAAATGTCAAAAAAATGACACAATTTGCAACAATTGTATGTTTCTTTCAAGAATAAGTGAATGTGATACATACCCTGGTCCCTAATTTTTGACAGTACATTTTGATGCACATGTACATGAAGTTTACACAATGTCTCCACAACCTACAAGGGAAGAAGGTTCAAGAAAATTAGCAATGTCGGTAGAGACTTCGTAGAGCTTGCAAAGTTCAACAAAAGGCTGCTACACTTGCACTGGCAACCTCATTAACATTACACTTGAATGACATCAATGTTATAAATGTTAATAATGAAGGAAACATGTCTAGGATAGAATGCCACACCTCATATGCAGCCAAAAAATTTGTAAGTAATGTTATCAAAAAATTATCTTCACATGATTTGGAATGGTAGCAAAAGATGTGGTCTGAAATTGTTGATGTTTTGAGTTGCAAGTGTTGTTGCCAAAAGGGTATGGATCTATTGCAGAAGCAAGTGAATGAAGCCACATTATCCAAAATCTTTCAATGTAATATTGAACCAAGATTGTTAAGGACTACGGTTAAATGACAATAGTAATCCTTCAAGTCATCCCTAGTAATTTTTCATTTTATTTTCCTTGAGTCATGTGTTATGACCTTGTGTTTTAAGATACATTATGAGGCTGCCAAAATGTAAATGGTCAAGTGCACACTACAGATTTAAGATTGATTCAAATTTTGACATTGGGGTCAAAACACATAACTAGGAGTCAAAAAGGGCATCGAATGTTAGACATAATCAATTAAAATCAAATATTTTTATTATTACCATTTAAAACCATAGTAATCATGGCAAGTTAGTCCTTTTTCCCTCATATGAATGTCAAAAAACTTAGAGTAAAAATTCATTCAATTCAATTTTAAATTTTGGTTTTCATTTAGGACATTTGAAAATGTACACCTACTATTTTAAATGGAATCAATTTTGCAAAGGACTATAAAAAATATTCATATAGTAAAACAATTTTCAATGAAAAAAATATAGATGATAAGAACATATTAGCCACACAAAAAACATTCATACTTTTAAAAATGTGGAATTCTAAAACTTTAAGAATTCAAAAAATGCTTCAAAATTGTTTCAAAATTTCAGAGCTTCAAGAGTCCTTTACCACATATAAATGGGTTATAATGTACATGATGTATGAAGAAACATTATAACATAGAGTATAATAAAATTAAAAAATGTGAAAATTTAATTTTTGGCGATGACTTAAAATTTTGATCATTTTTCAAGATGAAACATTGAATCTATAAAGAATATACACACTTTTAAATTTTCATATTTATTCAATAATGATTTTTAAAAATGAGATGCATTGGGGAACATTTAAATTTTTTTTTAACAAGTTAGAAAAAAATTCATTCAAAAATTCACTTTCATGTAAAAGTTTTTTTGAGAAAAAAGACGTGTAGTCCTTTTCTAAAGGACATACAATCCTTTTCCAAAGTAATCCCTTTGGCTCCTAGGTTTTGACCTTTTGAACCAATTTTGTGAAGGGGATATGGTCTTGACAACACTAGTATTTCAAATCACAATCTTTTGTAATAATTTTATTATTTTTGGAGGAGCTTGATTTCAAAAGTCCCAAAGGAGGATTCTCATAATTGTTGATTCCTATTCCTCATTCGTAGTAATTGTAGTCTTGATTTCAAGAGTTTGAAAGGAGCCCTCTCCTAACTATTTATTCTTGTTTCCTACATGGTATAATTGCAGTCTTGATTTTAAGAGTCCCAAAGGAAGGTTCTCTTAATTGTTGACTCCTACTCCTTTCTTGTTATAGTTTTAGTTTTGATATCAAGAGCTTAAAGGAACATTTTCCTAATTCTTAGCTCTTTGTTTCTTACTTGGTAGAATTACAATTTTGATTTCAAAAGTCCCAAAGGAGGGTTCTCCTACTTGTTGACTCCTCTTCCTTAAGTTTGTTGTAATTGCAATCTTGATTTTAGGAGGACTTTTCAAAGGAGGATTCTCCTTATTATTGACTAATATTGTAGCTATAGTCTTGATTTTAGGAGTTGTATTTATGAGCAATCTCTTGAACCAACATTCATGAGTCTTTGAAATTGTGACCTTTACATTTGTATAATCCTAATTGAAGGAATAGAAGGAAGCCTCTCCTAATTTTTGACTCATATAATTATTGGTCCTTGGATTATATTCTTTATTTAGGAGCCTCAATTTGGAGACTTAGATCAAGATGGTTGAATTCTACTCAAATGTTTTAGAAGTTGGATTATAATGCCAATTACAAGAATTCCAAGGAGGTGTTTCATGGTTGCTTACTCTGGGTATAGTCCTTACATATAAAAACTTACTCCTTTTGTGAGGTGCAATTCTTGGCATTTTAATCTTGTTTTTACTCCAGAAGTACGTATTGAACTGATCATTATGCCATGTTTCAAAAATCATGATGCTAAGTATTTAGTACTGAGTATTCCAAAAAATCAATAGCTTTTGGACATCAATTTTGAATTTTGTTTTAATTTGGTACATAATGTATTGTTTGTATTTTCATTTAAAAATTTGGTGAATGTATTAGAGCCATAAAATTGCTTCAAAATGGGTCTACTCCAACATAACTCACATAGTTATTTTATCATTGGGAATATTAGCGCAAGATAGAACTATCATTTTGTTTCCTCTATTCCTAAGACCCTAATTTGATGGACACTTTGTTTGTGTAGCTAAAATTCTACGCTAGATTTCAAGATAAACATTTTTCTATCAACAGTGGGCTAACAACTTTTGAGCGATTAAAGCCTTGTTTTGTTTGGAAACTCAAAGAACAAAACACTTGCTATTGCAAGTACCACATTGAGATGGAAGAATTGTGCAAAGGGTTTAGCACCATGAAGATTGAAAGGAAAGGTATTCATGTTAACTGTACATGCTCTTGTGATATTTGTGGTCCTAAAAGTGATTGTAGTGCTCACTTACATACTTTTAAGGGCATCACATCACTTTGGCAATCTATTGTTTGTTCGAAAGGGCTACTAGATGAAAATCACAAGTTTGATTATTTGCATGATCAATGTAATAGGTGTGGCATTCATAATTTGAAGTTGTGCCCTTAAGAAGTTGTTGGAAATGGTTAAATCATGGAATGGCAATGTTTTTAAAAGATTGTAGCAGGATTACCCATGTTGGAGAAGAGAAGAAAGTCACCAAACTTGAGAAGTTTCACACCCAATATTTGACTTTCTTCACTACTTCAAGCTTAAGTTGAAAAGTTTTATACTTCACAACTTTGTTACAAGGTTTCAAGACAACAAGTTCAAGAAATGCTTTCTAACTTTTCCAAAAGATGTATTTTTAGTGATTGATCTTGTAGAAAATTATTCGTTATAATGTTAGAACGAAATACCAAAGATGCATTGGTTTTTCTTTCAGGTGATTATCCTTGTTCATATTACCTACTATCACAATGTGGGCTATAGTCCAAAAGACCCTAAAAGTAAAGCCATTACCAACAAGTATCATTATTATATGTCTAATGACAAATAGCATGATACTTTATTTGTCCAACATTGTTTTGAACTTCATTGGCAACATTTGGCTAATCTAGGTGTCTAAACTACAGAACATTGGGTGTGGAGTGATGGGTGTTCAGGTCAATTTAAGAGTTCATGTTGTTGGTACCATGTGGCTTTGTACTCTCAAAAAATAGTTGGTCCACACACCCTTCACGGATGTCAAATGTTGTGGAATTTATTTGGTTCTAGCCATGGAAAAGGTGAGTATGATGGCGCATGGCCAATGGTTAAAAGGGAATTACGTAAAGAACAATTAAGGTTGAATACACCCCCTCTTTGGAATGCCTTTGATGCAGTGAAGTTTCTATGAGAAGCTTTATATGTGAAACTTAGTAAAAAAGATTGTTGAATGTTTCAATTAGGCTTTCTATTTCTGTTCCTAGTTGGAAGCACTAGAAAACATTAATCAAATTTTAGGTTCTTATATAGGTGTGCAATTGAGTTGAATTTGTTAAGGTTAAAAGGAGGAACTAATGACCTGATTATTGTTGTAAATGTTCCAAAAGTAGATTTGTCCAATGGCCTGAGGGTATCAATTTTCAAGTTGAAATGGGCCAAATTTATGTTATATTCCTTTTCAGTTATTTTAAGGCATTTAGATGGTTGGAAAGTTGTTCAATGTTATCAATAGCACCATGTACTCAAGAATGTTGCCCCAAAAACAACACATGAAGGCATTCACTTCAACTTGGCACTAATTTTCAACCTACTTTTGAAACATTTTGATTAGGTATAAAGGATTTTAATATTGGTTACAAGAGTAGTTTTCAAATTGTTAACTCTTGCTCCTTCATAGAAATAATTGTAATTATGTGTATTTTTTATTTTAAGAGGTTTGAAATTGAAGCCTTTCTTGACTACTATTCATAATCCCTAATTTTTGTCCTTTACATCAATATGTGATCCCTATTATAAAAGTATCAAATGGGACCCCTCTTGATTTCTTACTCCTAATTAATGTTTATAATATTTTAGAACTCTAGTATATCTTTACAATCATTATGTAGGAATTTTTATTATTTATTTGAAGCCCTTGGAGATGTTGAAAAAGATGGTGTTGGATTTGACATGAAGAAAAGAATTAAATTAGATCTTAGGATCTGGCATTAAAGTACATCAAGTAAATAATTATATTGAAACAATATCTACAGTATATTTCCTTCAACAAAACAATCTTATGAGAAACTTTAGAATGCTTTAAGCAATAAACTCAACATGATATGTATGGAAAAACCATTATTACTAGCTATAACCTGCTATTGTATAACATAAATCCTCCAACCATAATTCATGAGCTTTAAAACCATAAGACTTGTTATATAGAAACCATCGTATTAGTACAACATCCAAAGAGTCTTCTTAGAGTAAAAACATTTCACAATTGCTTTAAGTGTTTAATTTCATTTTCTTGTGTTATGAAGAAGACCACAACTTGAATTCTGATATTGATTGGAACATATTTTGCTTATCTTTTTGCTAAATGAGTTCATTGAATTCTACAAGTACCTTTTCACCACATGAACTTAACAACCTCAATTAGTATCATTCCACATGTACATTGCTTATACCTTCAAGTGACAAATGAACAAATCTGCATACTTTTTTGCCATCTGTGATCATGAGATAGAAAAACACTTGAGATTTGGGACTCCATCTATAAAGCTTAAACTCTATCATTCACTCGGAGTTGTTGATTAAAACAAGATTATCTGCAACTTACAAAATACATATAACAATAACAAAAGACAAGAAAATATGATTGAAATTTCTAAAATAAAATGATTTGAATATATCAACATGAAAAGTAGTGGTAGCACAAATGTAGAAAGCCCATGTAGCTAGAGAAAAAAATGAACTTTCAACCAAAAATCAATCAAAATTTTACTATTTCAAATATGTAGAAAAGTTGGACCATGTTACAAAATTGACCCATGAAAGCAAATAGTTTAGATTCAATGAAACCCAACACCTTATTAAAAATTGATAGAACCATTCTACATATTGATGCCTTAATACTTGGCAAATAATTGATATTCATGTGCAATTCATTTTTTTAAGGGCAACATCTAGGCTTACTAGTTGGTTGCACATTTCATGATGGGTGCTTACTTATAAAACCAAAACCATTGTTAGACTTGTTGACAACTTGTTTGACGCCCTTGACACCTTTCTCCAATTGGGTTGCTATTGCGGCTTGAAGTTGTGGTAATCTAGCTGCCATCAATTAGGCTATTAAAGATCGGTAAAAAACATTGGGTTGAGCTTCAAATGGCACTAATTGTGAGACAATTGGGTTTCGATCATGGAAAACACCATGCAATGATGTCAAAATACTAAGGATCGTACTAGACTCAATGTGATTCATAGGTTAAGATGTTGTTGGGGTAGTATTAGGGTGACAACTTGAGTCAATATGATTCATAGGTGGGGATGTCATTAAAGTGAGCTTAGACAAACTAGACTCATTGAAATTCATGGCCAAATTAGGATTAGACCCAACAATATCCATAGTTTGAGAAGTCATTAGGGCACGAGTAGGGAGATAAGATTCTGCAAGTTCCATGGAATGGGATGTCATTACAGTAAGATTAGGATTGGACCCAACATGATCCATAAGCTAGAAAGTTAAAAAGGCATGATTAAGGAGATAAGATTGTGCAAGATCCATGGAATGGGATGTCATTGCAACAGGATTAGGATTGGACCCAGCAGGATTCAAAAACTGAAAATTATTGGGGTAGAATTTAGGATGACATGACTAAATAAAAAAGTTTTTTGGGGGCAATATAAGGTATTAAGTAACAGAGGCTAGTTAGGTAGTGAAATTCAGAAGCAAATTCATGATGATCATGAGGATTTTCAGAGGGTTTAGGGTCTAAACACCCTTTTTGCATTCGTAGATCATCACAATCTTCATCATAATTAACTTCTAGAATAGGCAAGTTTTTGGTAGGGCATCCATGGTTAGGTTCAAAAGTTTCAGCATAGTGCAATGCCTTCAACAACTTTGGTTCTAAAGGAGAAATCACTTCAAATCCAACACTTCCCCTCTTCTTTGGATTCAACATAATAGTTGTGTCAACAAGGTTTAGCAATGCACTAAAAATTGTTGGAGTTGAGTTGCCTCAAGCCTTATTAAATATTCAAGTTGTTGCACTTGTAGATTTGGTGTCCTGGAAATACAATCGATCAAATTGGATGATCCAACTTTTGTTTTAACAATCAGGGAATTAGACCCACCCTTAATCACTAACATGCACAACAAAAACCAACAAACAATTAGTGAATTTATATTTAGTGCTTATACTTAACAAACTTTTGAAGGTAGTTCATAATTCATTCAAGATTAACTACTATCCAAAAGGTTGGGCTCTATTATAAATTTAGGGTCACCTATGCCTATAGTTCCAAAAAGTTGGTAGGAAACCCAACATCAAGAAGTCTACAATAATCATGAGGTTAATAAACATATTGAAAGGAGTTGAATTTAGAAAATTGCACTCCTTCACATAAAGAATATAGTTATTGGAAACATACATGTAACCGTGAAGATAAACCACATACGGAATGTACCTCCTTGTTCACAAGACTGTAATAAAGAATGCAAAACTACATTTAGGAGAAGTCGCTCTTCAAAGGACAATTCAACAAATAATGTACCTACCATAAAAAGATCTTCACCAAGGCCATTTAAACTCATATAACATTAGTTGGATTACCCTTCCTTAATCACAAGAGTATTTAATCATGACATCAAGGGTGTAAATTCTTTAAGGTGTACCGAAATCTTGTCACAATGTCACCCTTTTTTGTCTTTTTTACTATGTAAAGACACATTTATGGATGATTATGATGGAATCTAGAGTTGTAATAATTTAGAATATAGTCCTTTTGAAATTTTTGATAACTTTTGATTCATTATTGTTTATAGGGATCATAATATAGGGTAAAAAAAGACTACAATAAGGATTAGGCCTCTTTCGTCCTATGTGGTACACTTTAAAGGATTTTCATCCTCAAATATGCAAACTTACACTTAGTTCAACCCACTCCTTCAAAGGAAAGCTCAAATTAATTTACATATCGTATAAGGATTTCGACCAAGGGAAACAAATCACATTAGGAGTGCCTTCTTTGATCACAATAGTATAATCAATACACCAAATATGTAAGGACCTACATTAAAGAGAACCCACTCCTTAAAAGGAAAGTTCAAATTATTGTAAAACCCATATAAAGACTTTGACCAAGGAAAACACATCACATTAGGAATGCTTCTCCTTGATCACAACAGTATAATCAGGATAACAAATATATAAGGACTTGTATAGTCAAAAGAGCCCGCTCCTTCAAAGGGGAGCTCAAATTACAGTAAGTCATATAATTGGATTTTGACCAAGGAGAACACATCGCATTAAAAGTCCTCTTTTTGATCACAAGAATATAATTAGGACAATAGATATATAAGGACTTGTATAGTCAAGGGAGCCTACTCTTTCAAAGGAAAGCTCAAATTATTGTAAATCATATAAGGATTTTGACCAAGGAGAACACATCACATTTGGAGTGCCTCTCCTTGATCATAAGAATATAATCATGACGTCAAATATAAAAGGACCCAAATTCATGAAAGGCCATTCCTTTAAACAACAATTTAATCACATGAGGACTTAAAATTAAGAAGAGACATTCCTTTAAATTAGATCCACATTTCAATATGATGTACAGGTCACAGAAGGATTTGCACCTAGGAGATTACATCATATTAAGAGTGCTCCTTCTTGAGAACACAAGAGTAAAATTAGGAAATAATCATGGAAGGACTTAAATTCAAATAGCTTATCCTTCAAAGGATTTGATTAACTAATGTAAACATCTTTGCCAAGGAGAATACATCTCCTTTTAGGTTGAATGCCCCTCCTAGTTCAAGACCATGCATTAATTTGGACTTAGGAATTTGGCAAGTTTTTTCAATTACATTGGTAAGTGAAAATGACTCAAGACTCTTGAAATGAATACTAACCTAGGACTTTGGTCTTTGGAAACTCAAAATTTGAAATTTGCAACTAATAAAAAAAAGGATTAGTATATAAAATGTTTACCTTCTTGTTACATGTGATTGATCTTCTCTTGAAACCATTGTTGCCATTTTTGCACAAGATGCAAATCCATTGCAATTTGCTTTTGTTCTTCTGATAAAGGACTTATGCCCATACTTTGCCACCAATTTGGGTGAAGGACAAGATTTGGGCAAAATTTTACAACACAAGTTATTGAGGTTTGAAGATGTGTGAACAAAAAAAAAAGGTGGTATGTGTGGCCACAAGATGTAATGACAATGTCATTTGCGATGAACCATTCAAAGCAAATTGGACAAGCTTTGATCAAAATAACACTTTTATCATGCTCTTCTTGTTTACAAGGGTGGACAATAGGTGTAAGGAATGTGGACAATCAAAAGATGCATATGTTCAAGGTGTTGCTAGACTTGTTTGATAACCAACTCAACCTAGTCCATAGTTTGCAAAGCTCTTGCAATGTTAGCCTCCAATATTTCATAATCTTTGCAAGTAGTTTAATACAAAGATTTCCCTAGCCTTGCCATTTACTCCAATGTAGCCACACTTTTTTGGTGATATTCCACGTTTCCAATAATGGTTTGTAACTTTGCAAGATCACTTGCACATGAAGCCCAAGTCTTTATAGCTCCACCATCCAATTTTGCCTTTGACTTAACTAAATATGCCTTACGAACAATCAACTCACATGTAGCCATCTGCAAATCAAGCTTGGTTTTTACACAAGTTGCTTCCCTATCCTCCATCTGAGCTCTCAAATTTTTGACCTTGCTTTATTTACTAGAACATTGTTTTGACATACATATTGCAAAAACTTTATGCACCTCCGATTCTTGCTTTTTGGATTCCATCAACTCCTCCATAGTAGCAATTTCGTTTGCATTAAAGGCATTTGTCCAAGCTTAGAATGATGTGCATAAAAGGTTGGCCCAAATTTCCTTGATTGTGTAGTAGATGAATGTTCTTCAAATTTTGACTTGCATATTGTGTTGAATTACTGGCCTTCAACCTTCACATATTTGTTCACATTCTCAATAGTAGCTTCTCAGCGTTCTCTTCAAGCTTTTTCCTTGGTTATGTCCAAACCAAGTGCTAACCAATTAACTTGCTTACCCTTATGTTCTGCAATAATACCCCCAACAAAGTTTGTGCCCAAACTTGTTGTTGGTGATCTTTTCATTTGTAGGATAAAATTTGAAGTAGAGCTCTTCGGCTCATGCCTTCACCTTCACATCAAGGTTAAGATTATTGGACATGTAACCATTTTGTTTCCTTAGACTCCACATGGTAAAGACCTCGTCAAAGGTAATATGGCCTTCATCACAATTTTTTTGGTGTCAGTTCTTTTAGTAGACAATCCCATTACATTTGTCCAATATGCCAAATCCTTACCACCATTGACGCACTCCCAAGTCCCTTGTTGAACCCACTTGAGAGTCCAACTATGTAGAGTTGCGGAAAGTTGGGACTTGAGGGTCGCTCCCAACTTCCAGCACTAAAAGGGGGTAGAGGGGTGTGCTAGAAGTCCCGGGATTAGACCAGGAAGAGGGACTAGATTATCAAGCTCGAATCTGCATCCAAAACCAACCACAAGAGGGTTAGTTAGCATTCGGGAACACCCTTGGGTGTTGGGACAAGCCACGGGCACTTTCACACTCAAGACTCACCACGGCCCGGACTCGGGGGAAGCCACCACCTTCCCCCATATAGTATACTATGCAGCTCTCCGCCGAGGCTACATTCAAATGGCTCTTTTTCCCGAAACTCCCAAGTTGGAATCCCGAAACTGTCCCGGGTTGAAGTCATGGGACTTTGGACACTCGTAGCTCCTCGCCCTGAACTCGGATCAAGACAAGGTTTGAATCAAAGTTGTAGCTCTTGTCGAGAGCTTTCCAACGCTGTGTTGCACTCCTTGAGGCAACGTTGGGAAGAGGTCCATTCCCGACTTTTAGTGGTCAGGAATTAAACTGGCAATTTGACTCCCGGCCTTTCTTTTGCCCATAACTTGGGCTGCAAATGTCCAAATGGCCCATGCGAGGCCATTTTGGGCATCTAATTTTCAAGACCTTTCCATTGATATAAAGAACGCACCAAGGCGAGGAGATTTGACCCCTCAAATCGTCTTCTGAGTTTTCGGGAGTCCCGGAGGACTCCATTTTCCCACTTTTGGGAGTGTGAGTTGCATTTTCACACTTAGCCCCAAAGTGGGGTTGCGACAACCATAATCAACTTTGTCAAATTTTGAACTCTTGGGAGGCCTACCTTGAAAAGGGAGGGAATCAATTACTACCATTGTTTTTTTTCAAACCTTACCAAGAACAATGTAACAAACATATGTGAGAAAAGAAACACTACTAGAAATCTTGTTGTTTGCAACCAGCCACTACGTAATTGACATGCAACTGGTTGTCATTTGCAACTATAAATTTGGTATTGTATAATTTTTCAACCATATGGTTATGTGTGCAAATAATGTGCAACCAAATGTGTATAACATGGACACATGTCATAAAAATAATGGCCTAAACTTATACATATTTAAATTGCTATATTTAATATATATATATGTAAGATATGTACAATAAAATTATGTACCTCTAGTACTAAGGTTAACCCCATGCTAACTTAGGCTAACCTAAATTAACCTAAGCTAAAATAACCATGGCCAAACTAACCTAGGCTAAATAAACTAAAAAGTTAAATTAACCATGGCTAAATTAATTATGGCTAAAATTAACCATGGTTAAATTGATTATGGCTAAATTCAATTTGGCTAAAATTAACCATGGCTAAATTTATTAAGTTAAATTAATTATGGATAAACTAAATAGAAATAAATTAAATAATGTTATATTAACTATGGTTAAATTAAGTTAGGCCAAACTAATTATGGCTAAATTAAGTTAAGCTAAATTATTTATGGTTAAAATAAATTAAAATATATTAATTATGGCTAAATTAAGTTAGGATAAATTAAATTAGATTATATTTATTTTCATTAAATTAAATTAAGTTAAATTGAATTAGGATAAAATAAATATGGTTAAATTAAACTAGGCCAAACCAATTATGGCTAAATTAATTTAGGCTAAAATATTTTATGGCTAAACTAAATAAGGCTAAAACTAATAATGGTTAAATTAAATTAGGCTAAATTAATTATGGCTAAATTAAATTAAACTAAATTAAACCATGGTTTATATATGTATTGCAAGTTTTTAAATTTTATTTGTCAAGTATATTTAAATTTTTTTTTTGGCAAGTTGAACTTTTTGATTTTATTTTATTTGGAATCTTTTTTCAGAAAATGTAAATTTGATTAAACAAAAACATTATTCAGAATCAATTAATGTGACAATATTAAAATTTAATTATAATTATAATGATTATATATATATATATAATCAATAGGTATTATATATTTAAATTTTATTATTTATGTTAAAATATTAATGTAAATAGACCAATTGAATTAACCTACAAGTGCACAAACATTTTAAGTTAATTACTAGTTTAAGCAAGACAATAATATTAAAAAATCATAATTATTAAAAAATCCTACAATCATCTTTGAAGTGCAAAAGAAAAGGAATAATGAAAAATTAACAAGAAGAAAAATTAAAAAATTAAGTTTTCCAAGTTACAAAATGTTTTTTTGTTTTTTCTTGTTTTCTTTGGACCCCTCCTACTTTCAAACCTCATAATGCTTTTATTTCTTATTCATTTTAAACAATTTAAAGTGCTACATGAGAGCGATCTGAAATTCTACAACTCATGTTTGAACCTTAATAGCAACAAAACAACATAAAAGGAACTTTTTGAATGTTTAAGAATCGGCCTTTGTAGTGTTCAATGGTTTGTTTTTGAGTTTTTGACCCCCTTTACTTTGGGAGGGGGGGGCATAACTTTCTCATTTCTAATCCATTTTTAATGATTTTTAGTGTGTTAAATGCGCCAAGAGGAGGGCTTCAAGTTTTGTTTGGACACCAGAAGCAATAGAGCCCTCCCTTGGTTGCTATGCTCCAATACAGTAGTTGCATACAATGTGCAACTAAATTAGTTCATGAGGTTTATCCCATATCCTTTGGCTTCCAATTTTATTTGGCTCAGTATATAACTAAGAGCAACAACTATGTAGTAACCAAATATCAAGTGCCATTAGGGATGAATGAATATAAAAAGCTTAACCTTTATGAAATGGTTTAAAAATAAAAATAAAAATTGGATTATTCTAATCTTACTTATATAGCTTAAGCCTAGTTACTTTCAACCTATTTACATACCTAAGCAAACCTATCTACTTAATAGGGTTTAATAATTACCTACCTACCCATGCAACATGTGACAACAACTTATTAACCATAAATTGGATGACTTAAATTTCATAAATTAATATTTAAAAATAAAAAATAGGTGTGCCTTAATTACGACATGTCACCATATAATTGGTGTTTTAAAATGGACATGTGTCAAATGGTCAATGAACATTCCATGGTGTGCCACGTGTCATCATATTAATGGCATAAACTTTAATGATTAAGATTAATCCAATGAATTTTTAATTTTGAAAACACAAAAATAATTAAATAATGACACATGTCCACAAGTTAATTGTCCAATTTTTAAACACGTGTCATATCTTTATTACTTGCATTGTAGTTACAAAGAGAGTTGCACATAAGGTGCACCTACATTTGGATTGGTATGTATGGATGAACATGTATATTAACACCTTATATACATGTTGCATATGTAGTGTCGCATGTAATTGAATGTCATGTGCAATTTGTCTTAGGCAACTACACAAATTTACAGTTGCATGTGTTGCAAGTAACTAAATTTTAGTTGCAAACAACAATTGCAAAACCCAAAATATCTATTAGTGAAAATCTCTTTAAGAAATGTTAGCAAATGTGAAACCTTAAACATGGACTTCAAGTGTAAAAAATGGTTGGGTCCATTCATGGTTGGGGTACCACAAAAGGAAAAAAAGACTTAAGGATTTTTTAAAGCTACTTTTTTACAAATAACATTTACATGAAATAAACTTAAGTGACAAAAATTGAATAGTCCAATATAAGATAATTCATGTGTTAATGGTGATTTTTCACATTCATATATAATTTTGTATGAGTATTTTGGTTTAATGCCAAAAATGCAAAAAATCCCAGAAAATCCCAAAATGAGTTTCAATGGGCAACCAAACATGTTTTTTGGCAAGATTATTTCTTACACATATGACCTACATCTAAAGTTAGACATTTTGAACCCTTTGAACATATTTTTTTGATCAAATGGTTTAAAAAATGAATCCTTTGCCTTATAACCCTTTTTTTCAAAATTTCAAGACTTTGAAATTTTTGTATGATTTGGTTTTTCATCAAGTTTATCCAATGAACATGTACTTTCGTAGAAGGGGGCATGTTTTTGTTGTACAAAAAATTTGAAATCAATTATATGACTTTATGCATTCCTTTTGATTACTTTTTTTAAAAAAAAATTTAAACATTTGATTACTTTAGTTTACAAGACTCAAAATGACATTTATATAGTATCCAAATTATTTTAAAATATTTTTATTAATTTAAAAAAACATCATTTTATCTATTGGCATACAACAATCCATTATAATTATAATAATGTAAGATAAACAAAAATCCAAAGTTGTCCTTTGTAGTCTTTTTTTCAGTTAGACATTCCTTTTTGGTACCCCAATTGTGAATGGACCCAGTTATAACAAAAAACTACATAAGTAAACCTTAATTCATGTAGGATAACCATTTGCAATGTCAATGTTGAACCTTTGTACACTGGATGTGAACAATCATAAACAACTCAACAATGCCAAAACTTTGTACCATGTGAATAATCACAAACAACTTTTGAACAATGTCAATACTTTGTAGCATGTGAACAATCACATATAACTCTTGAACAATGTCGAAACTTTGTAGCATGTGAATAATCACAAACAACTTAGCTACAAGCTTTCTAAATTCAAATCAAACGAGATTATAATTTATAGAATTACCCATTGATGTGCACAAATGAAACATTGAAACTAAACTCCATTTGTAATGTCCACAAACAACCTGCCTTTAAGTCTTCAAATTACAATGTTGATGTTCCAACTTGTGTGTGTTGTAATCGTAAACACCCTCCACCAAAAATGACCAATACCTTTCTTTCTTCAGCCAAAAAGAAATTGCAAGCTTGTTATCATATGCAAGATTTTGGACAACTACTAGAATATGCAATGGGTGATGATGGACATCATGGTGTTTATTATGATTACAAACACACTTTTCAAATGTAGTTGTTCTTGGAAAAATAAATATATCAAAACAATAAAAAATGAAAATGTTTAACCCTATTCCTTTTTTGCATTCAACCCAAGAATAACATTAGTGTGCAACCAAGAGGAGCCCAAATCACAAATACTTCAAGATCCGTGAAGTTCTACCACTCAAAAAATCTTTCATACTTTTTGTATTTGGTTTTGCAAGATACAAAAAATAGACCAACCTACTATTGTCCCCTCTACATAGATCTAACTCTTGCAAAACATCATAACCTAATGATTTCCAAAACAAAAGCCTACCTTCCTTGAACCCTGTGACATTCAACTGCTCCTTAGATCTTTGAATTTTTTCTAGGTTCAAACTAAGGGATTCAGAGTCAAGCTTTCCAAATCTCTCAAGAGAATAGGGTGGTGATGGATATTTTTTTGGATTGGAAGAAAGACCTTGTCTGTGGTCCCAATACAATAAATTTAACTTATCTAAAGATTGAAGCTTCTTTGTCCTCTTGACTTTCCAATCAACATCTAAAATAATGCATTTCACAAATTCCTCTTCATACCATCTTGGTATCTATTGCTCATAAACTTGCAATATTCACAAAAATTCTTGTGTTGTGACATTGGTGGAAAAGGAGAAGACATACGTAAAGGAATTAGGAAGTCTTGCCAAATAATGTTGCCAAAGGTCTGTTTGGGTAGCAAAAACTTCAAGCTAGTGAAGCGAGAAGACGACGATGCTTGAAAACACAATAATGTTCGTGTGTAAGTTGGAACAAGTAGAAGATACCTTGTTTGACAACTACAAGCCCTTGCTATAAAATTAAGACAGGAAATGGTTAAATTCAAATGTTCTAGATTAAACAAAATCAATGGTCTAGATTAATTATTTAAATTTGATCACTCCTAAAAGGAATAGGTCCTTTTAATCCTAGTTGGTACACCTTAACAGGTTTGCACCCTTTTTCTTTTTCATTTTCATGGTCAACATTTGTCAATTAAATCAAGAGGACAAATCAAATACGTTTTACCACTTTCAAAATTAATATTGTCATGTCCTTATATTGTTATACAATCATGTTTATATACTACTGTATTCATGTACTTATATGATTATAGTCATGTAATCATTAAAATTACTACAAATGATTAACTAGGCAAATATTACTTCATATTTTACCACGACTTGAAATGGACATTAGCTATAAATCTCTTAGTTATCCATACCATGTTCTTGCATAATGTAGGAAAACTTTCACCTTCATGTGTATTATACAAAACATGTTACGATATTATACTAAACAAATTACAAATGTTGATCCTTTAAAACCAAAAACCATGAAATTAACATTCATAGAGAAAACAAAATTTTAACATTAATGGCACAATAATATATTCTACATTTGTAATTCAATTCAATAAAAATCTAACATAATTTAATGCATTAAGTGATGAAAAACACGACACTTTTAGAAAAACATATGATCAACTATGTTTGCTTGTTATAGATGAATTATTTTTAGTCGACAATAGAATGTTAACTTTCATTGATCATAGATTACATATCATAAAACAAGTCCATAATGAATTTATGGGTGGGTTAGATGTAATAATGATTGGTGATTTCTATTAGATACATGGATTTTCAAATCGATTACCAACACTTCTAATTATATTGCATTAAATTAATATTGGTTAGAATATGTACAATGTTATGAATTGCAAGAAGTGATGTGACAAGATGATATAAATTTCACTAACATTTTAAATAGGTTTATAACTACTTCACAAACAATTGAAGACATAAAATTTATGAACAATAATTTTTTGAAAACCCCATAGATGGATAACACTTTACTATATTTATTTTACACAAATGTTAAAACAAGGTCCAAATTTTTCAAGATGTACCAAAATCTTGTCACAACATCATCCTTTTCTGTCTTTTTTACCTAGTTAGTTTTTACCGTGTAAAAACACATTTATGGATGATTATGCTAGAATCTATAATTGTAATGGTCTAAAATATAGTCCTTTTGAAAATTTTGACAACTTTTGATTGATTATTTTTTATGGGGATCAAAATATAGGGTAAAAAAAGACTGTAGTAAGGACTAGGCCTTTTTCATCTTGTGTGGTACACCTTAAAGATTTTCACCCAACAATTATGTATAAAAAAAAAAATATTTCAAAATGCATTAGATGAAACATTCAAATTCTTAACACATGATTTTCATGCTAAAACATGCCCTTCTCATTTTAAATGATCAAATTTATCATCTCAAATGATTGGTTTACATTGCAAAATTTTGGTTAAGAAAACAATGTTGGTGGAATTATGTGTAAGGAATTATGAAACATTAAATGGTCTTGTGAATGACATTGATGGAATTTTTGAAAATTTTACAAAAATTATTTGAAAATTGTTAGTTTGGATACATTTTGATAATCCTCAAATTGGACATAATACATGAATAAAAAATTTCAAACAAATCATTTTGTTCAAGAAAAAATGTTTTAGTTAAAACAAATGCACAATACAAACTTGCAATTGTTTGTTTAAAATCCTATCGTTCAAAATTTCTGATTATACAATCTTTTAGTACTTGTTCTTTAACATTACATTTTGAAAATAGTCTTGCAAATCCAAATCTGTTAACAATATATCACATTCTTTGTTTAAATGAAATAAAAGTAAAAAATGTTCATTTGAATTAAAAAATTTACCATGTTTTATCACAAAAGTTCCATGTATTATCATGTTATGATGAACATGGCATTATGGCACTTTATGATGACAATGTGTCATTGACAGAAAACATAACAATCACAAATTCTAGTGTTGAATTTATTTCCGCATTTTTTCACTGATAACACATCAAAAAATAATTTACAATGTATAAACCACCCAAAATGCAAGTGTTTCATTTCAATTCTATGCTAAAAACATTATACGAAAAATGCTTTCACATTGTCTAATTACAATAATTGGAGATTTCAATGTAAATTTCTTAACAAAAACAATTCAATCATCAACATTACAAGAACTTATGAATAAATGTAATTTTTAATTCATTTTTTTTGTACAAAAATAGATCACAAATGGACAAATGCATCAATACAACAATGTCATTTTGGAATAACACAAACATAATATTGGATAGATCATAAACCCATCTATTTTGCTTCCAAATTACCAAATTATGTTTCCCAATTTGTATTACCACACAATACCACAAAATGACTTGATAATTTGTTATCTAATTCATAAACATTGTTATATTTATGAAAAATGTGTTTCATAAGGCAACACTTTACATTACAATTGAATAAGAGGTTGAAACTTTTGTAAGATCATTATCATAACAAAAATTTAATTATTTTATTTAAATTTCGAATATTGAGGTCTAATAAATTGAAACCTTTTTATCATGATTGCAAATGCAAAATTGTTGCACACAATAACAATAATGAAATGTCTACAACCATTTATCTATTGGTTATAATTCTTTCACAATGTTTGTCCAAAAGAAATGTTCACATTTGATTTTGTTTGACATCGGAATGTTTTCCTTTTTATTGATGATAAACAATGTTAATCTTACCAAGTAAAATAAAAATAAAAATAAACAAATAAACAAATGAAAAATGACAAATAAATTATTTAATTTTTGTTTGATGAATGTTCATTTTGTGAGCCACAATGATCAGAACCCATCAATGCATCATCCATTAGATGCTTGTTATTACTCATTTGCGGATTAACTTTAACTAAGTTAATATTTGGTTTCATCTTGATAACCAATTATGTAAGAAATTGGTCTCATAAATAGGCAAATAGGTAGGAAAATAGGTAATTAGATGGTTTATACGTAGGTAAGGGCTGTTTTTATTACCTACTTAATAACAACTTGCTTGTGGGTTGTTAGTGAGTAGGTAGAAAAAAAAGCAACTAAGTTAATCATAGTTAGCTAAGGAATTAGAACCCAATAGAAAATTGTTTCCTCATCATTTACAATTCATCCATCATGATGTGCTAGTGAGTGTTGGTTCATTGTGGCCCATTTTGTGGGTTGATTGTTCAATGACTTGATTTTCTTAGTGGATATGCATCAATGTTTTCAATTGCAAAATCTATTATATGTGTTAGGTTAATTATTATGCATATAATAAAATACAATCACATAAGTAGTTCAATGTTGCAACTAGAATAAGCTTCACAGTTATTGCACATGTATAAACACATATATGCACATACACACGAACATATACAAATAAATCACACAATACAATTGTCCTTGACAGGGCCTCAATCTTGTGGAGAAGCCCCTTGCAAGGGGCTGGGGGTTCTTCATCCAGGCCCTACAACTGTCCTTGACAGGGCCTCAATCTTGTGAAGAAGCCCCTTGCAAAGGCCTTCTTCTTCTTCCTCCACAAATGGAGCCCAAGAAGTTGTATTCAGTGTTGAGCCGAAGTGGAGTGAGAGAGATTATCTCGTTGTCACCATGGGAACATCACATTCACCACCCTGAATCAAGCATTTGTCTTATTGGATTTGATGCTTTGGACTGTTGTGTGTGTGCGCGCACATAGCCAGTGGATCCAGAGTTGTGGTTGTTGTTGCCAAGGGAAATGAGATGTGTTGGGCATGACCCAATTGCATAGATCACTTCACACATGCAATAATCAGCAGCAAAGTAAAAAAAAAGATCACACTCACCAGTTACAAATCCACACCACAGAGGAGAAGAGAGAGCTGCTTGCTTTGCTGCACCCAGTAAGAAAGAAAAAGAAGGGCATTATGAAGATTTGTGTTGTTGGAGAAGGTTATGGCATTGGAGTTTGTGTGATGATGTTATGGCTTTTGTGCTGCAGTGTTGCTGCACCGACTCTTGCCCTGTCTCCTTTCCTCTTCTCACCACCACAGAAGAGTACAGAGGCAGGACGCTTTGTGACCCAAGATGTCAAATGGTTCTCACAGCGCCTGGACCACTTCAATCCGCTGGTATGTATGTATGTATTTCTATTTGTGTACGTATGTGTATGCCTTCTCTTCCATCCTTTTTTGTGCTTTTTCTTTGTTGTGGAGTTTTTGCAACTTTCTATGATAGTGAATGGTGTGGTTGTTTGGCTTATGGTGTAAAGCTCCAGTGGTTCATCCTCAGACTTCTGTTATTAGGGGGGATTTGTGGTCTGTTCTTCTCATGCACCATTCCATCTGCAACTGATGCTTGTCTGTTACCACCACCACAACAAGGAAGAATCATCTCAGAGGATTGGGTGGTGGTGATTACTGGCAGGGGTGATTAGAATTAGGGTTGAAAAGAGTTGGAAGAGTGTTAAGAGATTTTGGTGTTAGAGCGTGGATTAGGGTTTTTGATTGTCATTTGTAAATTTCCATGGATTTATGAGTAGCAATGCTGTTTCCAGTCTTTACACATCTCAGAGGATTGGGTGGTGATTACTGGCAGTGGGTGATTGGAATTAGGGTTGAAAAGAGTTGGAAGAGTGTTAAGAAGTTTTGACAGTGTATTAGCTTGGATTGGGGTTTATGATTGCCATTTTGAAAATTTCCATCTTGGATGTATGGGTAAGGAATGCTGTTTCCTGTCTTTACAAATATTTGCACAGAAGTGTAGTGCAGTTGTAATGCGTAGATTTTTAAGGACTCTCTATGTCATTGGAGTAAACTGTGACAGCTGATTTTTCTCTTTGTTTTATTGCTTCAGGACAAGCGGAAGTTCCAGCAGAGGTATTATGAGTTTGTCGACTATTTCAAAGCTCCTGACAGTCCGATTTTTCTGCGTATCTGTGGAGAGGCTACATGCTCTGGGATCACGAATGACTACAATGTGGTATGTGCTACTACACCTAGAAAATTGCTCCTCCCTTTTGCCTAAGCTGAAAGCGGAGAAAAATGAACACAGAAGAGACACACTCTTGAATGAAGGATATGACCTAACCATCAACACTTCTTTTATGGAACTTGTAACAATGAAAGGTCTCTGTAACACAATGAAGCTCTCTCTGATTTGTTTGAAGTTTTTAGGTCAGGATTGGAATGGGATTTCTTGAAGGCAAAAAGGAGTGGATTTAGAGTCTCAAATATGCATGGAAAAAAAATGCAGACTCTAAGGTGGTACATTGATCTCCCTGTGAACATCTTTGATTGACTGAACCAACTAGGTGCTGGCAAAGAAGTTTGGGGCAGCGATTGTTTCTCTGGAGCATCGATACTATGGAGAAAGTTCCCCATTTGAAGAATTGACAACTGACAATCTCACGTATCTTTCATCAAAGCAGGCCCTTTTTGATTTGGCTGTTTTCCGGAACTATTACCAGGTAGCCATTGTCATCTCTCCTGGATGTGGCACCTGTAGTTTTTTTGAAGTGGCTGTGGTGTTTTGTGAAAGACTGTAGGAGGCAGGTTTGAGCTGTTATGTTCTGCAAATTTGTTGTTTTGCAGGAATCTGTAAATGAGAAGTACAATAGGACTGGAACGGATAATCCATGGATTGTATTCGGAGTGTCGTATCCTGGTGCACTAAGTGCATGGTTCCGCCTCAAGTTTCCCCACTTGGTGGATGGCAGCTTGGCAAGTTCAGGGGTTGTCCTTGCAGTCTATAACTACACTGCATTTGATGAACAGGTACAAATCCTGAACTGGATCTGGTATGTATGTACACAATCCTCAAGGATTTTTAGCTTGCTGGGTTGAGGTTCCCAATACCAGATGTGTGATGGCAGGTGGCAGCATCAGCAGGTCCTGCATGTGCAAGTGCACTTCGTGAAGTGACGCGACAGGTGGATCAAGGCTTGGCTCACAATGCAACAGCCTTGAAACAACTCTTTGGAGCAGACCAGGTCTTGAGTCCCCCACTTGTGCTGTCTCTTTTTTCTTTTTTGGTTTCTTTCGATGACTAACTGCTGGAAAAAACAGAAGAGTCTCTGGTAAGGTTTGAATTGGGTTAGGAAGTCTATACCTTGCCAAGCTATGTAATTGCTGATGGTGACAGGAAATGGTCAGACGGTTTTCTTTGGATACAATTCCATCAGGAAAGATACTGATTAAATTTTCTTCGAATTTGTTGAAAAACTTCAATTGCTGCACAAATGGACCATCATTACAATTTGATGTGCATAAACAAAACAATTTTCAAGGGACCCATTTATCGTGATGCAGTTACAAAACAATGGGGATTTTCAGTATCTTCTAGCAGATGCTGCTGCACAAGCGGTAAGTTGCACTGTATCAATTTGTAAGTAGCTTCTGATTGTTCGAGTACCAAGATCTTCACAGTTCAATGGAGCACGTGTGGAGTATGTCATTTGTGGAGCTTTTGTTAAGGTTCTTGTGTGCTGTTGTTGTACAGTTTCAGTATGGAAATCCGGACATTTTATGTTTACCACTGGTGGGCGCCCACATGCCTGGCCAAGATGTGCTGGTAATTAACTCAGCAACTGAATTTGTGCACTTTCTCCAGTACTTATCTTTCAACCCAAATCTTGCAATACTGGTAGGATTCTGTGGGGGCACTGAGGAGCATGGCATTGTGGTCTTATTTCAGGACATAGAAAAACCCCACTGTATCGAGCTGTAGTGTTCCTACTCAATTCCTGCATTCATTTGACCCTTGTTGCACGTTGAGACATGAGGATCAATAATATTCACTTTTTTCTCTTTTTCCTTTTTCTTTTCATGTGGTTGGGTTGTATAGGGTGTCTATGCAGAATATGTTCAATCAGTTTTCCTTGGCTCTTTTGGTGCCTCACTTGACAGCTATGATCAGGAGCATTTGAAACTTACGAAAGCTGGACCACATAGTGGTAAACTCCATACTCTTTGCTCCTTCCTTTCTGTTTGACAGTCCCACCCATGATAGCAGAAAGTCATTTTCAAATGGACTCTATGGTATTATTCCTTTGTTTTTGCACTTACATGGGGAAATCATTCTGGTAAACTTTTGCAGGTGATCGACAGTGGTGGTATCAGGTCTGCACAGAGGTAGCATATTTTCAGGTTGCCCCTACTGAGAACAGCATTCGGTCTGCTGGAGTTGATACTAAGTGAGAGAGCTTGAATCCTGATCCTGCATATCATAGGCAAACTAGTTTTTCGGGCTTTTGTGTGATGGATAATTGCCTTCCTTTACTGTCTTATTGGGAAAACTGGTGCTCATTGAAAACATGTTCTTCCAAAGATGGCTTAATATTTGTTTTAGCATCTGTGGTCCTTCCTTGATCATTGTCAGCATTCTGTTGATAAATGGAGAGGAGTTGCTGACATGCAAATGAGTGATTTGTAGATATCATCTGGACCTTTGTGCAAACATTTTTGGAGAGGGGACATACCCAGAGGTTGAAATAACAAATCTTTACTATGGTGGATCAGGAATCAAAGGTAGGGTATCTTTTGTTCTGTCATCCAAGTATCCTCATTCTGATCTCCAGAGTTTGGGTTCACTTCTGTTTATGTGGTTGTACATAAATGGGTCATCTTCCTGCTGAAATTTGCCAAAATGGAATCATCAATTGACTGTGCAGCTACAAATATCTATTTCACCAATGGATCACAGGACCCCTGGCGCCATGCTTCCAAGCAGACATCATCTCCTGGTGGTATGTTCACCCAACTTTTGTCTTGACACATATCTGGCATGTGGTTGAAAAACTGGATGTGGCAGTCTGCAGCATACAGGGCTGCTTTTGTCAGAGCAGAAATGTTGAAGTAAAGAAGAGTTTTGACTTGTATAGATTTTGAAGAGGTGTTCTGTTCATAGATTACAGGACCAATAATTGGAAGTGAATTGTGTTTGTACAGAACCGGCATCCACAATAACATGCCACAACTGTGGCCATGGCACAGACATGCGGGGATGCCCTCAATCCCCTCTTCAGCTTGAAGGTACCACGACTTTGCCATACGCATACCATATGTGCTGAAACTGGTTGAAACTGTAGCACCATGTTGTGCCTAATGCCATAGAAACTCAGGAGTGCAGATTTTGTACAATGGTTTGCTGAGATATTGGGTGGATTATTATATATTTATCTGCAACCCATTGTTGGGAGCTGATGAAATGAGTGGGTCATCACAGCAGCTCCCCACTGCTATTTGTGATGAGGGGCGATGGTCTGACACTTTGTGAGCAACTCTCATAAGGTTATGACTGCATGCATTGTTGTGTTACCTTCACATTGTTGTTGTGGAGATTTCTCTGCAATGATTTTGTAGAATTGTAGGCTGTGGGCTGTGTTAGAAGGTGGGAGAGATCAATGTGAGGAAAAAAGCTGTCCACCAGTGACATGACCATGTGATAAAAATGGATTGATTCAGGGGATGCAACAAAGTGTGCAAGGCCTGACCAAGTTCACCAAGTCCGTGAAAAGATTGCCAGTTACATCAAGGAATGGATCAGTCTCAAAGTGAGCAGCTCAACTCTTTCTCACTCTCTTGTTTGAGATAAAAGTACTGGTTTGAATAAAAGTCCACATAAGGTTAGCACCACATTTCCAGCTGTGTGCAACAACATGAGGTCTGTGAACAAGCCTATCACTGTCATAGACGATGCTCAGGCGCTGTTGGTAGCATGGTTTCCACTTCATGTCAATGGGCAAAAGAAGAAGAAGAATGCCAGTCATGGGAGGTTTTGTACACGATCTGCAATCTGTCACGTTACATATTTCCAACAATGTCTCCTGTCATAAGATGAAGATTGAAGAATCCAACAAAGGTCATCATATAAACGCCCATCCTCACCCATATGCTCCGCAACTTCTCCCTACACTATGTTCCTTTCACACTTTTTAATACTATTTACTTCACATCATTTGCCCATTTGAAGGTTTTGTTCTTGTTCAATGGGTGTTGGTGTAATGCTCAATATGTGTTAGTAGTCTTTTGAACATCAAGGACATGATTCAAGGCATGGTTTTTTTCACTCAGATTTGATCACGACTAGTTTTTTTTGGTTATGGAACACCAGTTTTGGATTTGGGAATCTAGATCATGTTTGGATTCATGGTATCAAATTAAACAATCAACATACTACTTGAAACTTTGAACCTTAAATTGGATCAACTTCAAATTTGTTGTGGAGGTATTAAAAATCCAAAAAATTGATCTCCAGATCAAACCAACGGTGCCATTCCTAATTATTATTTAAAAACTCAAAATTGTATTACAATGAAAAGAAACATATTTATTGTAATGAATATTACATATTGAAATAAATCTGAACAAAATAGATATAAAGCCACTTTGATTAGTAGGCTTGATTGGGTACCCTATACCCATGTTATGAAGCAACCTAACCCTAGGGTTTGAACTTTGGTTTTTTTTTCCATTGAAAGTCTTGGTGAAAATATTGTCCCTCCCTTTAAAAACAAGTATATCCACATTTGTTATATCCCATATGATGATCTAAACCTAGTTGTGGCAACAATATTTTAGTGGTTGTGGGTTTTAATGAGAGGTTTTTGAAGCTACAAATCATGAAAATTGTATCATTGGCAAATTATATATTTGCTTCAATGGACCTTCAAGGATGGGTTACTAATTCTTAATTTTAAAAAAAAATTTAAAAAAAATTGACAAAAGAATAGACAATTATCTCCAAGTTCAAAGTATACTATTGTACAAATGCTTAAAATAGTGATATTAAAGAAGATTCCATGATATGGGGATTATCAAATGATGAAACCAATTCCATTAAAAATGTGGATTTCAAGTCCCCATATAACAAAATTTGATGTTTCACAATTAATAATTTCACATACATTTATAAGCTAGGTTGTGTGACATGTCCAATTATTCATTAGTGCCCAACAAGTTTTACAAAAATTGAGTTGTTGGTTTAAGTATGAAGATCATGTAGTTTTGAGATTATTTAAATGACAATTGTTGATTTTGGTTTTTTTGTAAACATAATTTGATAATAATTTGTATTGGATGACTTTGGACTTTCATTAGATTTTTTTGGTTCAGCTTGACCTTATGTTTGTGATTAGTGTGCAATTAATGTTTAAATCAACTCATTTTATAATTGCATTTTTAATAGTTCTATGTGTCACCATAATTGCAAATGTTTGTAATCGCATATACAATTATAGTATTATGAATTCAAATTTTAATTATAATTTGTGATTATTATAACTTTAAATGAACATATTGATGAAAAGGGAGTAGATGTCATCCATGATAGTTGACAATCAAGTAACTTTTGCACTTGTATTTGCACCTATACATAAATGACTAAATAATATATGACATCTAAATTGTTATTGTAATTCGAATTTATTGGTTAATAGGTAGGTTATAAAAGGATATTATTATTTAGTAAGTAGGCTAAGTAGGTTAAGCAATGTAAGCCTACTAGGGTAAGCTATGTAAGCTTAATTTGAAAGTAGGCTAACCTAAACACCTATTACCTACCTACCTACCTCCTCACCTACCTACAAGCTACCTATATATTAGGTAATTTCTTATTCATGTAATTAATGTATATAATGAGATGTGAAATAAATAAGTTAACAAAATTTATCACCATATAATGGTGTGATACAATGGTTAAGGACTTGATTTGTTTTCATAGAGGCAAAGAGTCCAAAGTCCTTATATTTGCACCCTAGGAACAAGCTTAAGCTACCTTGGGTAAGTAGGTCTAATAACGTAGTTTAGGTTAGACTAGCTAAGCTAAGGTAGGCACTCATTACATAACTACTTATTATTTTACCTAGATAGTGAGGTAAATACTTAAGCTAGTAAGTTAGACTAGGTTATGTAAAACTAGTAGGGTAGGCTAAGCTAAAGTAAATATTCATTGCCTACCTACCTATTATTTTACCTATTGGTAGATAGGTAACTAGGTCAGGTAGCTAAAACACTTGGCATCATGTGATTGTCCATAAAATAATTA
>Ga0116229_10001522_pt1 | contig 36562 bp, 29 predicted proteins | sample S1TSphgellanicum_3_FD_87313 | JGI IMG/M metagenome (GOLD analysis project Ga0116229, IMG submission 87313) | Host-associated microbial communities from peat moss isolated from Minnesota, USA - S1T2_Fc - Sphagnum magellanicum MG | ecosystem: Host-associated > Plants > Peat moss > Unclassified...
GTATGTTATATGTTATGAATTACAACACAATGGATCTATTCATGCCCATATCATATTATGGGTTAATGAAAATGATTTGCAAAGAATAACAAATGAAATAGTAGCTCTTATTCCTATTATATTTGATAAAATAACTAAAACATTTATTCCACCAAATTATAGTTTACAATTTAAATCATTTAAATTGGTATTATGAAAAAAACTTCATGAATGTCAAAATTGTTGTATTTGAAAAGGACATAATGGAACTTGTAAATTTGAATTTCCATATTCTCCACAATTTGAACATAATTCTTTTTTAAATTTTAAAAAAAAAAATGGGAATACTATAGACCACAATATGAAGATCAAAATGTTGTGCCATATCATCCAATGTTACTATTGCTTTGGGGAGCACATTTGAACATATTATTACATCTTATTGGTCTTTTTATTTGTTAAAATATGCCATGAAATGTGAACCACATGGAATACAAAAAATGCAGAACAATTAGGTTTTTTAAATGCATCCATAACACAATTATAACATTTTTAGTGCCTAGGTTAAGTTGTTTAGAGCAGGCTTTCTAGGCTAGGTGGCCTAGGTTAGGATTTCTAGGGTTGGTGGCTTATGTAACTTAATAAGCTTTTTTAGTGCCTAGGTTAAGTTGTTTAGAGTAGGCTTTCTAGGCTAGGTGGCCTAGGTTAGGATTTTTAGGCTTGGTCCTTTAGGTTAAGAAGCTAGCACGTTGCAATATTTGATTAGAAAAAATATATATACATTTTTTGTTTAAAAAAAAATTGTGGCACATGGCACTTTGTGAGGTTATCATGTGTCTTGTTGGATCCAGGGTTATGTCCTTTGCAACTATAGTCATGGCAAATCATAGCCTTTAATGTGGTTGTGATAAATGCGACTAATCGTATTTATAACGTGATATGCCACCACAAATTCTTGAACATCGTCATCAAGTTGGGTAAGCATAGCTCCTAACCCTATAGTGCTCCAATTAATGTGTAATTGGAATGATTTGTCCTCGAATGGGTCACTTCAAAATGGGAACTAATGAAATCCTAACCTTCAATTCCTGAAAGGCATGTTCTTGTGCTTCATCCCAAACGAACTCTTGGTCAATCTATGTAAGTTGGGTTAAATGTTTAGCTATGTTACTAAAGTTTTTCTTAAACCTCCAGTAGTAATTACACAAGCCTAAAAAAACTCGTAACCGATTGATGTATGTTGGTTGGGGAACTTGTGAAATGGCCTCAATTTTGGCCTTTTGAACCCCAAATCCACCTAAATAAATCATGTGACCTAAGTACTCCACTTGAGTATGAAAGGATTAGCACTTGCTTAGATGGAGTTTATGGTTATGTCCTTAAGTCTTTTAAACACCTCCTGCAAATGGTGCATATGATTTCCTAGGGTCAAGTTAAAAATAATGATGTCATTAATGTAGCATTTAGCAAAACCAAGACCGACCAAAACTCAATCCATGACCCTTTGAAATTTTGCAGGGACATTATTTAAACTAAATGGCAAAAACTTCCATTAGTATAAACAATCCTTCGCATGGGTGTCAATTCCCCAAAATGTTGTTTTGACCTTTTTATCACCTTCCTTCAATGGTGACCAATGGCAGCCATACCGCAAGTCCAAGGTATTGAAACCTTTGGCTTGTCCAAGGGTATCAAAGATTTCTTCAAGTAGGGGGCATGGCATATTTGTTTAAACAAGTCCATTTATTCACCGGACGATAATCCCCACACATGCAATGTTTAGTCCACTTGCCAAAAATGTCCTTGGTTGGCATCACTGTTGTTAAAACATATTCACTTGTAAATAATTCCATTAAACCAACATCCAACAACTTTATTGTTCAAGTTTAAACCAAGGTTTTCTCCACTTCATTAAGCATGTACAACTAGATGAAAATTAGATTATCATCTTCTAATATAAATTGGACTTTTTGTCCCTTTAACTAACATAATTCTTTCAAACTAAAGGCAAAACATTTAGTGAAATCTTGTATTATTTATCGTGTTTCATGCACCTCACTTCTTGTAACCACTAGGCCAATTCTTGGGCCCCATGTTTTTACAGTCACGTATACCTTGGATGGGATATTCTTGAGGATGGGATATGCCTATTAGAATTGTTTGGAAGCATTAATTCTAGATTAGTTGCAATTTCACAATCATGCAATTTAATCTAGAGATACCATTATGTGGAAAATGATCCATAAGCTAGCCACGTTTCCATGCGACATGTCATGATGTTACAACAAAGGTATCCCCACTTGTTACCAACATTGACCATATAGGATTATCAATGTTCATTACTAAACAATGTCACTTTGCTAGGGACGCTGAATTTGGCTATGATTGGGCCAATTGATTTGATCATTTATGGATGGTTGTGTTAAGGTATTTCACAAGCAAATACAGGCCAAGGATTTTCCAATCCTAGGTTGGGTCTATTTTGGGAATTTATTCATGTTGTGCAACATTTGCACTAGTCACATATGCACCCATGTGCATATTTGTTGGAAAACATCCCACCATTGGAAGATTATAAATCATTATTTTGGTTGGATGGTAACAAATTAGAGTTTGGATCGGTGAACCAATGCAAATGAATGTTGTTTCAATTGGCTCATGAGCTCATTGGTTTCAATGGATGTGGATTAATTTAACACCATTAAAGGTGATCCAACGAACATATGAGCTCATTCCTAGGTCACCCACATCTTTGGTGGATGATATACTGGTGGATCCATGACACCATTCATGTGTGGTTCTTGATGATGACCCACCAAGTGACTGTGGGCTTGGTGATGGCAAAATGTGCCAAGCTTGATGAATATAATGACTAGTTGATGCTTAGAGTACAATCAATGTGCCCCATGGTGGCTTAAGATCTAATGGAGAAATTGGAATGATTAAGATCCCTTATGACCTTGGCATCATCAATTCACCATTTAGAGGTGCATCTTGGTCATGGACATTACCCTCCAACAACTCAAATCCATGTGAGAGGCATGAAAATCTAACCAACATAGTTGATTTATTAGATTTTTATGTTTGCCCCCCAATGAATTTCATTAGTAATGAAACCTTGTGATTAATTTTTGTTTGTCAACCTAGATGGTAGTATGTGGTTTCCTCCTAAAAATCAATGGTAACCCCTAGGGGTACAACACCACACCTCCAACCAACACATTATAAGATGTCTCATGCGTGACCACTATTTGGGCCCACCGCATAGTAATGTAGTCTACTGGCTTGTTGGTATTAACTTAGATCACAATCTCTTATTTGAATAACCTTCATGCCTTTTCTAACCCACCAATGGATGTCAAAATGTGATATGGGCATGGGTCAAAATCAACATTGGTCAATCCAAAACCATCAACAATAATTTTGCCCAACATTAATGGTTGAGCACCAGAATCCAACAACACCCGAAGGAGTCAATACCATTGTGTTGATGCCCCCTTTAATTAAAACATTTTTTCCTCATTGTGCAACCACAACCTTAGGAATAACACTAGCTCGATCAATGGCTAGCCGTGTTAAAAGGTCATGAAATTTGACTATAGATGCATGGCAAGATTTAGGTTGAACCTTGGACACATCCGTGCAGTTGGCCTTAAAAACTAGATGGAGAATTGTAAGAGGCACAAAAATGTCTTTCAACCTAACCACCACCTTTGGTGTTCCACCATTTTCACATAATGTGGTTGCCAAATGAAACACGACAATTGGTTGAATACCTAAAATGGCCAACGTTTCAACAAAAAATAATGGTGTTCAACACACTATTTTGGCCACCCCCAATCAAACTTTTAGGTGCTTTGGACCTAAGAATAGAACTAAGCGCCTTCCTTGACATTCCACCATAAGTTGATGCCCCTATGGGATGGGGAATGGTGTTTGTCAACACAAATGATTATGGGAGTCGCACCTGGAGTCGAACCTCACCACGTTGAAGATCCAATCTTTCATCAACACCTCGTGGTTTTGGCACCCTCACACTAATTCTTGTCACTGGTGCAGCTGTGAAAATCATCTCACTAAGATTTGGAACCATAACATGGTTTTATCATTTGCTAACCATGACTCATAATTTTTTGACATATGTGGCATCATCTCATTTAGTGCCACTGATCCTGAAAAACTAGCTCCACAAAAGAATCTTGGATAAACATTTGAACCATATGATTAGTTATCTTTTTTATCTTTGGCCTTCTTTGACCCAAATGTAGTAGATTTCACCTGGGTTGCCATGCTTGCGATTAAGGCTTCAAACTGTGCAAACCTAGCCTCCATGGTGTTGGGTTGGCTTTGAGTCGACTTGGTGGTCAATATTTTGTTGGCCACATTTTTCCCCTTCTGACCTTTCCCAAAACCTTGACCCTTGCCAACATTGATGTTTTGTGATTGACGTTGTCGTAATTGTGGGTGAAATGTGAAACAATGATCGACATCATGCCCATATGCATGAAAATGGGAACATGGTTAGCTGGGATTAAGGTTGGAAGTTGTGGCATGTGGTGGATTAGGATAATCTTTCTTCTACACATCAATGCACCACACTTCCAACGCTTGTTTTCTCCACCTTATTTCGTTGAATAGGATGTGGAACCACCACCTAAATCTGGTTTGGCCCCTTTGGGCTTGGGTGGTGCAGCTTTGTTGGGCTAATTTCGTGATTATTGATTTGATGGTGTTGCAAAATTCCTTGGGTTTTCCTTGTTGAACCCAAGGGTGACCACCCATTCTTCCACCATGTTCATCTCAATCCTTTCTGAAAATTGAAACACACTAACCAATGTGGGTTGGGTAGGCTACAATAAAATGACATCTTACACCCAATGTTTAAGCTCCTTGTTTAGGATCCCATACCAAAATGGACTACTTGGGCTTTTATGACACCTTGTGTCACCATGATCAACCTATGCATTTGTGCATAGGCTTTTCTCAAGCTCTCATGGGGCTTATGTTTGAAATCATGCAAATTCCATAGTTTTTCAATCTTAACCTCTTAGTAATTCCACCACAACTCATGGAAGAAATCCACAACTGGGTAAAATATGGGCAATGGACCTCGTGTACTAGTGGATGCCTTTACACCACCATCCTCAGTAGTTCCACCACTTTTGGTGGCTCTCCTACCATTGGCACTTTCACTTCCATTTATCAAATTAATGTCAGGAATTGTCGTTGCACCATTTGGGGCCACAATTCCCCTAATGATAGAAACATAACTGGGACACCAATATAGCTACCATTCCTCAATTTGAATTTCATGGGCATGCTTGAACTCATGATAATCATCCATAGGCAGCATTTTTAAATGTTGAAACAAACCCTTCCTTGCCATGAAGGATGTGAACAATTGGGGATTACACATTTGCTACATATCACATTAGTTGTCAAACTCTTAAATGAAATCATCGAATTCAATGGTGCCAATTTCCCTCGAATAACAACAAGGCCCTTTGGTGGTTTTATGCATTTCTTCCATGTCCCATAACAATGGTGGGGTGACAAACCTTGGTTAAATTTTTTATTTTAGAAATCTAAAGAATCTCCCCAAATAATGATGAAGGTGGTGTGGGTGGTTCAAACTACACCCCTTGCCTAATGAAACCAATAGTAACAATGTCCTTATCCCTTGAATCTAATGTCACCTCCATGATGAACCTTAAACCCTAACTTGAATATCCCCCCTAAAATCTAATCACAAAAGGATGATACACCTATGATGGCTCAAACCTAATATACAAGGATGTTGAATTTATTACGACTTAACCAAATCCCTAAAACATTAACCTCATAACATGAACCCATGGGTGTTGCACCTATATGTTTAAGGCATTTGCACCCACAAAAAATTTCATAGGGCCAACAAACTAAGGCACACTATGAACACAACAAGGTGGTTTATTGATTATCAAACCAATTTCACAACAACAATAAGCAATGTAACATTTTTGTGATAAAATCCAGACATATTTGTAATTACATTTCCTAATACAACCTAAACCCTAACTAAAACCTAATCAACATGTTCAAAAATACTAAGAGCCAAGTAGGACCTATTTAGAGATTAGGATTGGGTGTAGCCTTGTACCATGCACGGCCATGAACCACACCAATCACAACACCTAGGTTCATTGCGATAATAATGGCACACGTGGGAAGGCACATAACCTTTCACCTAAAGTTTCACATTGAATAGTAAACATATATTACCAAAAGGTCAACCTAAAGGCAAGTGCTCACCCGCAAGTTGTAATTGAATGGCACACACCTTGATAATCCCCTTACCCCTTGAAAACATCTGACAACCCGACCAACATGCTGAAAGGCAATAAACATAACCTAACAAACACAAATGGAGATGCACAACTCATGCAACACAAATTTCCACTTTTGTGATTCCCGCACATGAATCATGATAGGAATTCAAATCCTCCACATTTGTTAGTGGCACAATATTCCACCACCTATGAGGTGCAAAAAATATAACTCATCATCATAATGTTGAAATCACCAAATGTCTAGTACGAGAAAGTTAACCACAAACCACAATGTGCCCTAGAATGAGCCTCCAAAAATACCTATTTCCAACTAAGTTGAGAACTCTCACACTATAAGTGTTGCTCAACAAGAACTAATTACCATAAAAAAGCTTCTAGTTTCACTTTCAAATGCGAAAGATACGAATTTCCCCATAATTAATGGAAATTAATTCACAAAATAGGAAAAATAGCCTTTGGACCTCTAAACCTTGTAGTTTCCAAAATGTCTACACATTTGCATCTTGTAGATCTCTATAAAAGAAATCCAACGACATAAAGATCATTCCAATCTGACGTTATATAAGGAAGATATGAATTTTTGAATAAATTCAAAATGAAAATGAAAATTAATTCTAAAATTTTAATTTTTGTCCAGTTTCAAGGGTAAATTGTCTAGTGTATGCTAAAAGGTGGGTTGTATACTAATTAACCTACCCACACAATCATTAACCCTTGTTCACCCACTAACTACCTTTAGTTAAATGGATTAAAAAATTCATCCAAAAATTGGATGAAATCTTTCAAATGGATGAAAAACACCAAAAAATGCTAGCAAGTTCAAAGTGGTGTTGAACTTGTGCCCTGGGTTCATAAATTGTTTTTAAATGAAAAATAAAAAGGGAGGTTCAAATTGGACCTTCTTCAACCCTCCTTATCTTGGGCCTCATTTAGACCTCGCAAACCTCCCAACTTGTTGAACTTGGCAAGTTTAAGGGGAGGTTCGGGTGAGCTAGGAGCTCACAGTGATGGCGTTGTGGAACTCCATGCTCCCACCATTGCCACCCTCCTCCAAGCTCCTTTTTTTTCCCTTCCTTTCCTCATTCTTCCTTTTTTCATTTTCTTCTTCTTCTCCACTATCAAGTCCTGCCACACAAAAACCTCCTCAACGTTCATGTCACTACTAAACTTTACGTTCAAACTTCCAACGTTGATGAACAGGACAACGAAGATGATCCGATGACAAGGGAGGGTGGCAAACCCCCCCTTGTAGATCATGAGCCCACACTAAAACAAGTTGGGAATTTTTAAGCTCCTGACAATGGGTGGTAATGAATTTACCCTTGGATGCTACAATTGCTATTGTTGTACCTGAAGGGTACTAAAAAAAAGGGAAAAAGAAGGGAGAGAGGGAGAGGGGAGATATAATGAAATAAAATTTTAAAAACAACAAAAGGGGGCCCCTTGTGAGGAAAGCAGGGACCTTCCTCTTGTGTTTTTTTGAAGAATTTTGTTGTTCTTCCTACAACCTTTAAACTCCAGGGACTTAACATTATTTGGGTTCAACTCCCAAAAAAGTTGTACATGAAAAACAAGTACAAAAACATTGTTTTCGTTAAGATCCACAAACAAGTGGTGTTAACACCCAAGCAAAGCCCTTACATAAACAACCTGTAATAATATAAAAAACACACAACTACCCAACACTTGTTATTAATTATATCTTGTACATAACACTAAAATAATAGAAAACCAAAAACTTGGTGTTAAACAATTTTAGTCTAGTTGTAACACAAAAACAACTAGTAAAATTTTGGTGATTCAAAAATCCACTCACTTGCAACAATGTAAGAATTTAAGCCCAAAACATAAAAAACTAAAAACACTTGCATAAGAAAGAAAACTACAAAACAATGATTATGTTCTGGAATTTCAAATCACCAAAAGTGATTTGAGATCACACAAGATGGGATTATATCTTATGACAAGTATCCCGAACCTTATCCACACTTGAATTAGTTCAAAATTAACTAATTAACTAATTAACCCAGTTTATCCCTAACTAACTATAATTTAACTAAACATTTAAACTAACACACCTGACAAATTTAACCACAAAATGAATGGTATACATGTAAACCTATAATGTAAGCATTCAGCTTCATTATGGATGAAAAAAATTAATTGAATTTACATGTTTCCAATATATAAAACTTCCATTGAAATTATGGATGAATGTTTAATTTTATCATTAAATTTTTATCAATGAAACTTTTTTGCCCCTATTTTTAATTAATTGGAGCTTTATGAAACACAATTTAATTCCATATGATATAACATTTGTTGAATAATATAATGAAAATTATAAATGTATTTTAATGCTATGGTTTTAAATGTCATTATTTTCAATATGTCTTAATTATATGGCTATTATCATGTTAACGTACACCCCATGGTCAGTTTTTTTCTTGGGCAAATTGACCCAATGTTGTCAATGACATTAGGTTTTTTTTCCTTTCCAAAGGTGTCACAATTCCCCTCAAACCTATTTATAAGCATCATGGATGACAACAAGGGACTTTTTTTCATTCTTCTTTGAAGGTGCCACAATCTTTATCAAATCTAACTAATGTTGCTGACAATGATGGGTTTTGAATGTTTTAAATATCTTTAAATAATTTATTTATTATCATTGATGATAATGGGGTTGTTATTAACAATTATTTATTTTCAAGGCACCCATATATAATGTTGTTAACAACAATTGGGGGAGGGGGGGGGGGGTTAACACTCATCCCATGACAATATATTTTTAATTACTTAACATTGTTGATGAAAATGATTTTTTAATGAAAATTTTAAAATTATTTTGATCGCATCATTATATGTTTCCTTATAGTTACATTATCCATCGTTATTAAATGACATTTAAGTTTGAAATATTAATACTTGGACAATAAATGAATATAAATATAAATAATTTTTATTTTATTTATTTTATAGTCATGGATGAATTTCATCCATTGATTTATTTATTTAACCCAATTCATAAATGAAATTCATCCATGCAAAAATGACATTCATCTATATGAAATCATTCATTTATGGACACATTCATCCATGTAAGTGGAGTAAAATCACATTAAACTTTAAGTTGTAAGCTCAAAGTTCCAAGCTCATGCTTTGCACTCATGCATAAGCCATCTTCCATTTATTCATGGGCATAATCTTGTAGTTGATCTATTTTAGAAAGAACAATTTAATTTTTAATGCCAAATAAATGGGTTCAACAACAAATTGAAGCTTCTTTTTGGAATCAATCCTTGGATTACAAAATATTTGTTTCAAAAAATAAATTTGTTTTGCATTGATAGAACTCTTGATTATGAATTTTTTTTGTTATCCAATGCAAATGAAATTTGGTAAGGTTTAGGTTTTGAAGGCCCAAGGTTGGGATTGCTAAATGATTTTTTGGTTGCCTTAGGCTTTTTTGGCTAAAGCCTTTGATTTTGGACCAATGTTTTTTTCCCCCTTCTTTTGAAATAAGATTTTATTTTTTCTAAATGTAGACCTTTGAGAATTGAGGCTCTTGTTTTGAGGTTGGAAGGGTCTACATTTAAACCTTTTTTCTTATGTAAAGAAATGTTGTGACTTTTTTTCTTTTTTTAGGTTTTTTTTTTGCTTTAACCATTTCCTTTAAGTATCTTTTAGATTGTGGAACTTTCACAATTATGCTTCAATTGTTTTTTGTTTTGCTTTCAATAGGTAAATTTGCATTATCTCTAATGAACGTTCATAATTTTTGTCAATCTCATTTCTCATTTGCTTTGTTGAATGTTTTTCATGTTCCATCTCTGAGGATCATCATGTTGTCTTTTGGTTTCTTTACTTAGATGTTTGCATTCATCATTTTCATCATTTTGTACTTGTTTGTGTGTTGATGTTCAATCTACTTGTTGGTTTTGAATTTTTTTTCCTTATTCTTTATTGACATAAGGATCCTTGTGATGTTTTGTAATTTCATTTTTCAAACGTTGGCATTTGTCATCTTCATCATCTTGCGGTTACTTTTTGTGTCAATGTCAAATCAACTTGCTAGTTTTGTGTTCATCTTCATTATTATATATTAATGCAAGGACCAACATCTTACAACATCAATGCAAGCATAGGGTTCATCACTTGTTACATATCACATGAGCTTGTTTACCACTTCTAAAATGAACATGTTCCATGAACCATATACATATTACATGAACATGTTCATCACGTGTAAGATGGCCAAAAAAAAAAAGATGTATGTGCAAGCAAGGACTACAAATGATGATTGTGGTGGTGGTGGTATAGTAATGGTGGCTATACAAAACAAGCATGATCACAAATGTATGAGAAATGTTACAAATGTTGTAGGTGCTTGAGAATGCACTTTTATACAACAATGAAAACAATGACATGAATGGGTCATTTTAGCAAGTTGATGTTGTTGGGGTAAGGGCTAATCATATCAATGCGTCTAAAGGGAGATCATAGGGAGATGGATTTGTAGACTTTCTTAGTGCTGAAAGTTCGACACAACACCTTTTGACCTTAAGGTTACCATGGAAGTGCAAACCCAATGTGATGTCTAAAAACAAAAAAAAGTTTTAAAAAAACAATTGACATGTCTTAAAAAAAAGTTGGAATTGGCGAGCAGCGCAGAGCCCCCCAAGTATACAAAGGGATGACCGGATAAACCGTCATCTGAATGACGTCCTTAAATGGCGTTGTTGACGTGATAATCGAGATGCCACTTTCCATCGTCAACTTTTGCACTCCAAAATAAAACCGGTTCGGCGTCAAACCCTAATCCTCTGGACGATAGCATCCATTAGATGGAGAGAGTGGACGGTGGATACGGAGCCAGAAGCCCGAACAAACGGCAGCGGCTTTGCAGCAACGGAATTCTCTTTCTCAACGCACGCGACGCGAGCTCGCGTCCGCCATCGCTCTTCTCTCGACTTGTGGTTGTGCTCGTGGAGCGCTCCAACAGTCACCATGAAGGTGATATATCCTCTCACCATCCCGTTGCCGCTTCTCTCACCGTGTTTTCTCAGTAGACTCTGATTATCTGAGAGTCCTTTTTTCTCTTTTCTTTTCTGCATTCTTCTGTGGAACGAAGGGTTAGGTTTTCGGGGGTTTGGTTCGTTATCGTTATAGATATGCTTCCTCCTCTCAGCCCGAGAAGGATGGGACTACTTCGAACAACTTGGAATCGGCGTTTGTCGTTTCTCAGACACGCTGTTGTGAATAATAGACAAGTTCCGCTTTTTCTTCTTGGTATATGGCATACCTTCGGAGGAAACTAGGGTTTGCGTAGAAGGTAATGCTGTCGCTTTTGGGGTATGTAAGAAGAAGGAGATGCTGTTATGCTCTTTCTTGCCCTTGGAATCTTTAGAAGACTTCCATTGTACAGTTGTGGTTCATTAACCTTTAACCCTAAGTCCATTGCACGAACTGTACAGAAAACCCTAGTAGTCCGCTATCAAGGGAAGCGTTAGTGCATCGAAGGACACTGCAAACTCTTGCCAAGGATTGAAAGGGAGCAAACTTAGTTCAAGCAAACCTTTCTTGCAGAGACCAAAAGTCGTTCTTGCAGGGATGATTGGTTCTAATTCCGCAGCTGAGACTTTTGGTTACCTTTGTCTTGCAGCTCAACATTGCCAACCCTACTACAGGGTGCCAGAAGAAGGTTGAAATTGATGATGACCAGAAACTGTAAGTGAATGATATTCTTACATCTGTTTATCTCAGTTCATTGGACATATCTTGGCTGCCAGTGGAAGCTGTGACCTGCAGAAAGAGGCTTTAGCTTTTACAGAGGCTCAATGGTTGAGGTGTTCTTGTTTTTTGTAATGCAGACGTGGGTTCTTTGACAAGCGACTAGCCCAGGAGGTCAGTGGTGATAGCCTTGGAGATGTAAGTCCTATGCACCAAAGCCCTAATTTGGTTTGCAGTGAACCACTTTTTTCTTGATGTTCACTCCAGTCAAGTAGGAATGTTTTTTCTCTGCAGCCTTTTCAATTGTTCAAGCTCCAAAGATCTTGTGCACTAAAGATCCTTCCCCTAATAGTTGTGGAGATCATTGATGATCATTATCTGAAATGTCTTTGCAGGAATTCAAGGGGTATGTGTTCAAGATCATGGGAGGCTGTGACAAGCAGGGATTCCCCATGAAGCAGGGAGTTCTCACTCAGGGCCGAGTTCGGATCTTGATGCACCGAGGTTCATTGTGCAGTTTTCGAGTTGAGATGTTTTGATGCTATTTGCAGCAGGTGCACTGTGGCAAATAAATGTGTTCTTTGTGAGATTGTAAGACCCTACAAATTGTAAAGAGTAACAATAAGGAGGTTTTCAGGCACCTCTTGCTTCCGGGGTTATGGGAGGCGCAATGGAGAGCGTCGCCGCAAGTCTGTGAGAGGCTGCATTGTCAGCCCTGATCTCTCTGTTCTTAATCTTGTCATTGTGAAGCAAGGTTTGTTCCATGGCTCTGTCTTCTGCCACACCAACAGTAGAATCCCTAGTTTCCTATCTTTTGTCATGTTTGTGTCATTGTTTTTTGGCTTTGCCCATCCATCAAGTAGGTTATCAAAAATTGAGTGGATCTTAGGGTGTACTGGAGCTTTTTTGCAGCTTAGTTTTGGTAACTTTCACTACTGCTGGTGGAAGTTTTCTTCCTTATTTTTCCTGGATAAGATTTGGGAAGGCCATCATTCAAAGTCCTGGCCAGGTTTGAAATGGTGATTGCTGGGAAAAGTTCTAACCTGGAGTAATGGCTTGATGAACACCAGGGGACAACCATCTGCCTGGACTGACTGACACTGAGAAGCCCAGGATGAGGGGACCAAAAAGGGCCACTAAGATCCGCAAGCTCTTCAATCTTACCAAAGAAGATGATGTCAGGAAATATGTCAACACATATCGCCGCACATTTGTCTCCTCAACAGGTGAGAAATGTACTATTTCTTGAGGTCTGGGTGCTCTTCTGTGTCATTTGTTGTCTGTTAGGGGACCATTGTGATGGGTCCATCTTCTGGACCAAGTTTTATCAGCTAGTTCAAGGGTTTACTTTTATTAATAGCTTCAAGTAGGCTGATGCCTGTTTTGTCCATAAGCAGCTGTGGAGGTCCCATGTCTGCAAACCTGTCTTTTGTGGAAATATATCTTACACTGCAATATTCTGATTTTTCATAATGGCAGGAAAGAAGAGAAGCAAGGCACCTAAGATTCAGCGACTTGTGACACCTGTCACCCTGCAGAGAAAACGTCGTAGAATTGCTCTCAAGAAGAAGAGGATTGTCAAGTCCAAGAATGAAGCAGCAGAGTACCAAAAACTGTTGGCATTGCGTCTCAAGGAGCAACGTGAGCACCGCAGTGAGAGTTTGGCCAAGAAGCGAGCATCTCGTGCTTCAGTTGCCTCCAAAGCAGAGGCTTCTACATAATGGTCTCAGTTCTCGTCTTTCTGCTCCTTGCAAAACAGTCAAATGATGCATCTTGCCACACTGAAATTTGACAAATTTATGAATCCATCTAGTTAGAGCCTACATATTTCAAGAAAATTGCAGCCTAACTATTGTGACTTGACAACAATTTTGTATTTTTTGTATCCCTTATTGGTGAATACTGAAATTTGGAAATGTTCTGCAATGTGATTAGGGTATTTGCACTGAAATAAGCTATAGTCATGTTGCAGTTCGAAATGATTTAACTTTCATGTGTGCAGTATTGGTGCCTTCAAATTGCCACTACAACAGACTATGGTTTTCCTACATTCATAGGCAATGATGGTTCATGACATGTGTGAGGTAAACTTTGTGGTTTCATCTGTTGCAATGTTAAATATGTGGTGTTTATTGTGGTGCATGTTACAGTTTGACATTAATTCATGGGATATGTTACACTACTGTGAAACTGTAATTTAAGTTTAATGTGCCAAACTGAACACCATGTATTTTACATTGTAATGGATGATGAAACCACAAAGTTTACCTCATGTGTTTGAGACATGGCCTCCTAATGGAATGTCTTTGCCTTTCATAAAATTGGATACCTTTCCTTAGGTGTTAGGCTCATATTCACCCCACATCTCAAAGGTAAGTGAGGGTTATGCTATCACCATGGAGACCCAATGAAGAAACAATCTCATAAGTTGTGCCTCTTCATTTGCAACAAAAAGTTCCCTTCCGTTGTCTGCTTGTTGTGGGTCTGACTAATTAGGGTTGAGAAGAGGACTTGTTTGCAATTGATAGTGTATATATATGAACGATTTGGCAGACGTGCCAGAATGCACAGTTTGAGTGTTAGAAGGAGGATCATAAGCGGGGGCTGGAGCTTTGATAGCAGCAGCATAATGACACTTGGGGCTGAATTGAAGATGAGAAACGCACAGATTCATGGATATGGCATCAGTGGAACATATAGCAAGCCCCACTGGAGATGCTCTTAAGTGACCAATCTTTTCATGCCAACAAGTTAGGCCATCCCTATGGTGGGATTCTTCAGGTTGAATTGGCCTGTGGAGGGAACACCCATGTTTAAGGAGTTCCTTCAACTTGTAACACCAAACAATTGGTTCTGATGTTATTTACAGCAAGGAATTGGTGCCTCATAGCCAATTCTACCAAGCAAGTAGTCACTAGGCAACCTCACCAATTTTGCAAACCTCACCCTCTATTGGCTCGTGTAGTGATCATTTGTTTGGCAAAATTGAGCACCAGGGGCCAATTCTGTAATAAAAGATAAGTTGTCAGCCATTCCCTAGTCATTTTCTTTGGATTTATCTATAGTCTGTGGCTTCAAGCCATGTGTATTTGTGTGCCCTGATTTTTATAGCTACAAAAAGACACATCTTTGACTAATTTTGATTAAATTATGCATGAAAAGACACATTGTTTGATTTTTTCTCTACAAAATGTTTTTGGTTGTTGCACATTCGTCTTCCCTGCATTGCTGAGGAGGAGGAGGAGACAAGGATTTGAGGTTGTCTATGATTAGTTTGAGTGAATGCTAAGTAAATTTTTGCTCTCCTCTAGCTTCTCCCATTGTTTTGTATTCCATTGCAAAAGTTGTTTCTTTGTTTTCAAATACATTTGATCAATTCTTTTACCAGTTTTTCATCTTCATGTTTTTTTTCTTGTTTTGTTGGTTTGGCAGTAATGATCCTTGGCCATGCCTTCTTTTCTTTTTCTCTTTGGCACATCAAAAGCAAGTTATAACAAAGCCATGATGCATGTGCATCTAATGAATAGTGCATGTTAAACTTCATGACGCAATCAAAACACCCCATCAATAGTAAAAAACCTCCCAGCTTAATGTACAAGGCATATGCCATTTACCACTTAAAATTCTCATGAATGTTTAACACAAAAAAAACAATAAGATTACGCTAGGCAGTTCATTTTAAGATTGATGGCAAATGGTCACTTAAATGATTCAAAATTTAGTTGGTGTAATATTTTGACCAAGGTGCATAATTTAGTGCTAGTGAAATGGACCCAATAATACATCAACCCAATTACAACTTCAACATAGGTTTCTTCCTCGTGCTTGCAACCCACCTCAGGAAGATCAACGACAACAATAATGCAATGACAATAATTCTAATGCCATTTCTACGAATAAGAAGCAATAGAATCTATCAAATGCAAAGCATATTGCAATTGTAAAAATATTATGGTCAAAGCACGAAGTTGACGTTGGAAAGAAGCATCTCTAAATGTTTTCACAAGAAGATTTAGAAAAAGGGGGAGGTGGATTTATTCTTTTCCATAAGCACATTCTTCCATTGTAACAAGGGCATTGGTAGATGGTCAATAGATGTTTTTTTTACACATTTGAAGAATGTGTCAAAAAAATCTAGAGACCTTATCAATTTTTTTTCTTTTGATGATGTTGCCAATGGAAAAAGGTGTTTGAAATGCCTTTCTAAGACATTGAGGTTATCCCTATTTGAGTAGATTGGATTGGGCCTTGTATTGACACATGTCGAAGAATTTAATTGTTGTCAAGCAGGTAAGAACACCACTTTCCAAATTCTTGGATTCATTAGTCATGTGAATGTTTCTTCTTATTTTGGTTGTCTTTAGTGGTCAAGATTCAATTTAGTATATGGATGAACCACTTGAACTACTACAACCTTCTTTTTATGCAATTTTTTTGTTTTTATATAATGCATTGACAAGAAAGAATTGCCATGACAAATCATTGCAAATCATTCATTTTGCAAAGTTAAAATCTCGAAAATATATCAAAATGCAACCATGACATATATGTTGCCTCATTTGTGGAGATGGACATGACATAACATATCACATTATGAAGTATATATATAATGAAAATGAGTTTGAAAATCCGGTTGCCCTCCATTTAAATGCATTTAACAAACGGGCTTGTTGAAAGTCTAACCTTCTTGATGATGTAGTTGTTAACATAAAAGGACGCTAAAAGATATCAAACATGATATGTTTATTGTCCTTTATAAGCAAGATATTGCAACTTCAATGGCATGTTTATATCTACTTCAAGGTGGTCCCTTTTACGAGTCTCATGAATTTTCCATGTTATTCATTAGGCACCTTTTAAATATTTTAATGAATGCAAATATCGTGGAGGCTTCACTTGTAAGATCAAAAAATGGATACGTGGTTATTTACACACCCACTACAAATTATTCAGATCATCCAAACTCATTGGAACACATGTCCTTTTTATGTTCATTTCAACTTACAAAAACATTTATTCCATCAAACAATTCCAATTTAAAAGCCCCACCTTCAACATGTTTCCCATGCATTAAATGCTCAAACCCTTAAACATATGTTATTGTCTCTAAAGTTCAATTATCGGGTATATCATGAGAGGATTTGACACTTTAGAAGTGCTTCTCCTAATTCTAGACATTACTTATATTGCACAAACCTTTTCACTACTTCAATGACCTTTTGGATGATCATATTTCATGGGAACATGCATTTCAATCACTCAACCAATATGTTGCCATGCAAGCTTACATAGAACATTGCGAGGATTATTATGTGGGCAAATGAACAACAAATGAAATGTGTGGCATCAATCACAAATCTAAATTTTTATTGGACCACCCAAATGATACCAATTCTTTACACCAAATGCACCTTACTATAACAATGATGAGTACTTTGGAGATGATTTAAATGATAATCGTGAATTTGACTTTAACAATGACATGGAAAACCCTAAGCTTTCACAATATATATATGGTGATTTCAATGTCATATTTTATTTAGTTTTAGTTGCTAAAAACCTAATCATTTCATTTTAGCATGTTGTTCACATCATATTTGGCCACATGGATCCAACAATGTTTCAAGGTAGAATGAAGGATTTTCATGATGCTCTATGTGTCAATTCAATCCTCCAACATTTTTTAATGCATTTATATAATTTAATATGCATCCAATCATAGTGGAAATGATTACAACAACTATAATTCATATGAACTTAACACCCTTTCTTACTATTTCATCTCCTTTTATAATGTACCCTTATTTGAAAGATGTTTCAATTACTTATAATTTTAACCAAAAGCAACATGCCACATGTGTTCATGTTGATGAGGCGCATGTTGCTCAACTCATATATATGATAATTTTACAACTACAAAACCTTTTTTTCACTTAACTTGGTGGAGATGCAAGAACTAGTAAGAGTCGTGTCATTTAGGTTCTATTGACCTTAGCCTTTAGTTGGCAACAACCAAATTTCTTCATGGTCATTGCCCAAATGGGTATTGTTATTATTAATGTTGAAGGTTGAACAATTCATGCAACATTCAACTTCAACCTCCATGGAAAGCCATGAAATGCCCAACCCACTATTAAGGACATTGAATTTTTTTGTTGGACTACATATGTTGATCATTGAAGAAGCTTCAACATGTGACTAAAAGTGATTTTTGGATCCATAGATGCACATTTGAGGTAGTTAAAAAAATGCCCCACCATTACTACTGTTGGAACACACATCCTCTATCACGAGAATTGGCTTCAACTTTGTCAAATAATTGGCCCAACATTATTTACCCAACCTTCTCTAAATGCATTCATTCAAAATTAGGTTGTCTACAACCTCTATAAAAAAAATCAACCATTTAATTTATTTGACAAAAATCATGCAACAATGAGTGACACGCTCCCAAGTCCCTAGTTAGACCCAAGTTGGGTCTAAGTTACTCACATAACGAAATTGTGAAGAACTTGGGGCACGCTCCCAGCTCTTAACACTAGAAGGGGTAGAGGGGCATGTTGAAGTTCCGGGATGGGACTAGGAAGAGTGACAAGTTATTCACTTACTTGAACCTACATCAAACCAACTAACAAGTTGGTTAGATCACTTTCTGGAGCACCCTTGGTGCTAGAACAAGCCACGAGCAACTCTAGACTCATTTGACTCACCACGGCCCGGACTCGAGGGAAGCCACCACCTTCCCCCATATAGTATAATCTATGCCTCTCCGCGACATCCACATCCGAATGGCCTTTTTGTCCCGGGACTCCCAAGGAAGAGTCCTGAAACTATCCCGGTTTGGACTCCTAGGACTTTGTGAGGTCATAACTCATTGTTCAGACCTTCGATTGAGATGAGGTCTAAAATAAACTTGTAGCTTTCCTTGAGAGCTTTCTAACGGTGTGTTTCACTCCACCTGCACGCACTAGGGTCAGGTCGATTCCCGACTTTTAGTGGTCGGGAGTCAAATTGCCAGTTGACTCTTCGGCCCTTCTTTTTGTCATAACTTGTGTTGCAGATGTCCAAATGGCTCATGCAAGGCCATTTTCGACATCTACACTTTGATAGCTTTTCAATGATATAAAGAACACCCCAATGCAAGGTGTTTTGACCCTTGCAATCGAATTCTGAAGTTTCAAGAGTCCTAGAGGACTCCCAAGTCTCAACTTTGGGATTGAGAGTTTCATCCTCACACTCTCCCAAAGTAGGGTTGCGATAATGAAATAACCTAGATTTTGAAACATCTTTTTGAAGATTTAGCACTGGAATTCCAAATAACCATGATGTCGATGCCACCAACTTGAGTTTAATATTGTAATAACCACTTTTGAGTTCAAGCCTATTCTACTTACATCAAACTTGCTTTGAGTCACCTTCAACTATTCATGTGCAAAACTATTTTCCATACAAAAGGAATTTTAACCAATACAATTGCATGCTCACGTCACTAGGGGCCGTTATGTGACTCTTTTTGTTCTAGAACTTCAAAGCTTCAATTACTTACGTGATGATAAAACAAGTCATCTACTAATGATATTGGAACTTGGAATGGGAATGTTCATCATGTGCAAAAAAAACAATTATGGACCCAAGGAAATTGCTAATGACACCTTAGGTCAAGTAATTGGCTATTGATTGCTAAAAACTATAATTATACATCACCAAGTCATTGATGGAACTTCTGGGTATACATACTTATTTCATCCACGTTACTTGAAATAGTTTTCATAAAATTTCTTGGCCATGACCAAGTTTTAAATCTTGAATTTCTGCCTAACATTATTGTCATCCACCAAATATTGGAACGAGATGTATTCATCAAACTTCCAAACTAAAGTTTCATTATTTCTATTGAACAAATTCCCATGGTCCTTGCCTTTGCTCTCACAATTGACAAATGCCAAAGACCTACCCTTCATGAGTTATCCTTGGACTGCTTTTGCATCCATTTCAACGAAACTCGAAAAAAAATGGCATGTTATATGTAGTTCTATCACGAGTGAAATGTTTGGTAGACTTGCAAGTTTTTAATCCCTTTCTCATGCTATTATTAAATATTTCCAACCATGAAATGTTCACCTTGTAAAAGACACACATTTACAAGGTTTAGAACACATTGCTTATTGCACATGTTTGCATCATGCATTAAGAGAAAATAACCAAAAAAAATGTTAATATGAATTTATTTATAGCAACCAAATAGTTAATAAAATTTGAATTTGCAAATAATTACATATATACTTGTGTATAACTTACGAACTTTGATGTGTGATCCCCATATTTCGAAAAATTATTTTGGATGTAACTTTCACATAAAGACTTTAGGATGCTTAACTTAGTAGTCTCTTAAAATATGATTATCCTAGCTACCTAAGTTAACCTACCTTACAAGTAATTGCCCTACATTAACATAAGTAGTTTTTTGTATGTCTAACTAACTAGGTACCCGTAGGTAATTTGATTTACACTTTCCCATCCCAGGTTATGCAATCATGTAATCATATAATGTCCTAAACAACTAACAACCCAATCATAGATGTAGTCATGGATTGGGGTTTATTATTATTATGTGAATATGAATTTATTCATTATCATTCTATTAGTTGGATTTTGCAACTATTAAAAAAATTGTAGGATTTTTTTTTTTGGATACACATGTTTGCATCATGCATTACACCATATATAAATATATTTAGTAAAACATTGCATTATCTATCATTTTGAATTTTAATTTATTTAAAAATCAAAGTAAGATAAAATGAAAATATAATCATTACTTTTAATTGTGAGATTCTTGAATTGACATTAAATAACCTTCAATTAATCCAAAGCTTTTTTCCCTAGTCACAAGGTTATAATACTTTGCCAAATGTGCACACATATTAGTAAGATATACTTGACTTTTACTTTGTTATTTTTGTGATAATGATTTATGGAACTTGGTTTAGGTAAAGCAACTTTAGGTTTCATAAGTTGTCTTTTTGAATTGTAGGTTTAAACAAAAATCTAATTAGTCCATTCTCAAGTAAAGAGGGATGGACATTTGTCTTTTAGGATGTATGTATTGAGAATATTTTTCTCAATACCATAGTCACAAACAAATTCTCAATACCTTATGCACCAATTTTCATCCCATTTCTCTTTCAATTGAATTAAATTTGCATTCAATTCAATGTATTTGAATTAAATCTAAGTTACATGCAATGTCATTCAATATTTTCATTTGAATGGAACTTAAATTCAGTTCATTGTCAGAAGGAGTACACAACAATGGAGAGCCCAAGTTTGATGACATAAGGCAACTTGAACTTTCAATTGGCATCATTATTCAATTATATGCAAACTGGGCTTGACCTTAGTTTGAAAGAAAAGTCTTCTTCTTAATTGATCAATTCAACATGGGTGTCAATGTGAGCATAGTTGTAACTCTTAAAAGCCTTGCTCTTGTGTGCTCCATAAATAAACTTGGACTCCACCTTGTTCCACACTACCAGCAATGATCAACTATATATGTACACAATAGTCTTGGGCATAGATTTTGCATAGACAACCACCTCATTTTTATGTTAACTAACATCTTAGATCTGAACACTAATTTTCACATTTTCAACTTGAAGTCCAGATACCATCAGGTGTGAATGGTCTGAAGCGACTCACATCCTTTCAACAACTAAGACAGCTCTTCTTCGACTATCTTTTCTCTTTTATTTGCACCCACCATCAACTTTCTTTCTCACCCTTCTTCCATTTTGGACTTCTTGGGCTATTAGTCTTCTTCATTCCTCTTGCTGGGCATACATGTTGGGAATCAGCCGCATGGTTTTGTGACTAGTAAAACTCTTTGGTGATGATGTTGCATCTCCCATCCAAGCTAGATCTTCCAGGATTAGGGGAGTGGAGTTGGTGGAGCTTTGTGGTAGTGGTGGGGAACTAGCTACCTAGCTACCTGTGTGCAATATTTGAATCCCCTCATCAGGGGTTTGGCTTGGCTTGGCTTGGGTTGCTTGCAACCATGACCATGAAGAGGCATAGTGTGTTTTTTGGAAGACCTTACAAGGATGTGACAATGACTTCAAGGAAAAACTCTCGGTATTTTGGAAGGCAGTTTCAGGATTGCCGTGTGCTGCAAGTGGAGCCTGCACCAGAGCCTGTAGGCTTGAACCGAAACCGGCTTTCTTACATGTACCCCAGACCAGCTGGGAACCAAGACATGAAGGTTTGGCGCCACCCAGACTTCCTTCTCAAGCCATTCGAGCATCCCCAAGTGCCAGCTATTAATGCCTACTTCACCCATTTGTGTTATGATGAAGAGCACATCAGAATTTGTACACAAGCCACAATTGAAGGTGACAAGCAACCAGACCCATTTAGAGGGAAAAAGCCTTCTCTTCCATCATTGCCAAGAAGGCAGACAACTCAGATGGGCATGAATCTATAGTCATGCATTCATTACCATGTCCAAGCAGTGACAAGCACTTGGCCTTTCAATTATGCTCATCATCCTGGCTTCAATATCAACACTCTTGAACATTGCAAAAGTGAACCTCTGTGAAAGTTGTGCATTTTTTCCTTCAATTGATGTGCAAAGATTCTGGGTGTGGTGCTATTCCACATTGCAGCATTTCTTCATTTTCCACTGCAAGAAATGCTGATGATGCTGCTAAATTTTGATGATGCAAGAAATGGGTCATTCAGCTTTTGCCCTATCCTTTCATCAACACATGTGGCAAAAGAAACCAATATCATCAGGACAAAAGGTGAACAAATCCTTCTTCATGAGGCAAGAGTTCATCTCATCTATACTTGAATCAGTGTTCATCAATATTCTGCCACAACAACACTCCACCCCAAAGCAATTTCCATTTCTTGCTATAATTTCTCAGCCAACGGATCTCTGAAATGAACTTGGGTTCCTGTGTGACACTCATCAGAGCATATGCCAAAGTTCCTCGAAGACATAAATTGGTATCTCTGGAACAGTACTCATGAAACTGTAAGCAATTGCCAGCTTTTCAATGTGGTAGCAGACAGTCCATTCCTTTTGATGTTTGTCCAAATCATGCATACAAAAGCAAGTTTCTGGCACATATCCTGCCTCCATCTCCCACTCCAATTGTCAAGCTCAGCATATATTCCTTCTGGCTGTGACTGGGTCCTCCTATTGTGTCTGCCACAAAGCAGGCATCAACACTTCCATCTCAATCCAGCACTGACCCTGCTCCTTTTGATTTCATTTTCATTCCATTATTTTCCTCACCTCCACTGTTATACTGTTGTTCCACATGTGAGCTGCGGCACAGACATGTGAAAGCAGCACATTCACTGCAACATTCTTTGGTTGCAAGCCAGTCAGCTAGAGCACATTCTCTCACTGTCACATTCAAAGTAAAGTCTATGAATTCCACAAGCACCAACCCAGGCTGCCAAAATTGAGGGGTCTTGCTTCATAGGGCATTTTCTTGATGCATTCTTTTGCTTCACATGTATGATCAGCACATCAAGAAAGTCTCAGCTTGCAGCCATAGTGTGCACTTAGGTGTCATGCCAAAGTTCTTGATACATGGCCAGAATCGCCTTCATGGACAAAGATCAACACCTTGTCCTCACTCCAACATGGTCTATGTACCTTTCTTCATTTGCTTGGAAATCTGTATAAATCACACTTTTCCTTGTAGCAAACTTATGTAGTTGGAAAGAGAACCACCAGGAACAAATTCCAGGTTTTTCTTCTGATCTACTGGTCATAACTTAGAACCCCGCTTCGTATTAGATTTCTAAGTGCAGAATAGGTCTGAAAGATACTTCAGAAATGGAGACTCTGGAGACCATTCTCACATGGTCTACAAATGGGGTCATCAAATCAGATTTGCTTCAGTTGCTGACAACTGGTTCATGTTAGCATACTATATTAGGACAAAATCTAATTGAACAAAAACACAGGAAAGCGCTAATGTTCAATGCTATTGCAGAAAAGCCCACGTGTGATGAAAGCATGAAGCATAACACTCCACAAATCATTTGTGACCAGACTCATTTGAAATTATGCCTGTACAGATCCTAAAACATCTGAACCTTAGGCTTCAACCTTTAGTTGTCACCCACTGAGAGAGAGCAAAAATAGTTGAATGCAGGGACAAATTTTTTTCTCAAGAGCGTAAATAACTGCACTGAATTCCAACAAAAATGTCACCCCTGAGAAACACAGAGCCTCTCTGCAAAAGCTCTAAAAAACCTTGGCAGTATCACTTCAAAGAAAGTGAGTTGTTTTGTTTCCAGGTAGCACGCACTGAAGGCCGAGCCTTGGTGTACAAATGGTGTGCCATGAATGCTTTTTTGTAACACCGATTTGAATAATTTAAGTTGTAAACTTGGAGGAATAAAATTTGGAATTTTCTCATTATACACAATAAGAATAACAACTACTATTTCATTTGTTTGTTCTTTGCAAATCATTTCATGAATCCATAATATGATACAAGCATGAACAAATCCACAATGTTGCAATTCATAACAAATAACATATTCTTTTCCTTTACCAAAAATATCATTATCATTTAATATATGTCTACATGCATAAACATATCAAGACAAAAATGAAACAATGTTGCACATTCCACAAGACAATCTTTCCATGATAAAATTGTATGTATTTTTTTTACAATGTGTTCCATGTCATTAAATTCATTCCACCTTGATGATGATGTCATTTCATCTATAGTCAAAGTTTTAAAAATATGAGGCATGCTAAATTCCTTTACCATAGTTAATAAATTTTGTAAATTGTGATTTAAACTACTTAGGATAACCTTGAATTGATGACATAAGTTTTTATTTTACTATATGTTGAGAAATTTGTACATTAGTCATGTTTGAATTTTTTTGTTTTGTATTTTTTATGTTTTTTTTCTAAACAAGTATAAGATGTTTATTCAATCACTTGAATTAATAAATATGGTTTATATATTGTCAACAATGAAAATAATAAACTCATGCAAAATATGTTTAGAAGTTTCATTTCCAAATCTTTCATTTTTATAAGAGGGAAAAAAACATGATCCATCATAAAATGAATAAAGGAAAAAAGGATTCTCCAATCCTAAAAAGCACAACAAAAAACTTTTCCAAATTTTTCATTTTTATAAGAGGGAAAAAAACATGATCCATCATAAGAATGAATAAAGGAAAAAGGATTCTCCAATCCTAAAAACCACAACAAAAAAACTACTCTCCTAAAATAACTATGTTTTAATATGTTCATTGCCTCATAGATTTTATTGCACATTTCCTACAATCTAGTTAAACTTTTGCTTCATTTCTCTTATTTATTATGTCATATACATATATGTAGATTTTCAACAAAAAATTAATAAAAATACAATGTTTTATGTTTCCCACGACCTTCGGATTTTCCAACAAGTTCTATGATGTTCAAATATTTGTTTTGCACCTGGAAATTTGTAGTAGCATCATTTAATTAATACATGTATATACCCAATCCAAGTTTTGATCAAAATGTTTAAATATTGAATCTCTACATTGAAATAACAATCATGAACAAAATTGTTGTTAATACAAATATATTTCTTTCCTATAATATCCATAGTTAACTCTAGAAAACCTTTTTAAAAAACATAAAAATAGTTTACCTATCAAACAAAAGAATTCATTTTACTTGTAGTCTTTTAAATTTTATAATTAGCTTTAGAATACCTTTAGAATATTTGTTTTACTTAATTACCAATCACATTGTTACACCTATTTAACTATATTATCTTATCATGATCCACATTTATTCAAAATATAGAAACAATTTTTTTATTATCATAATAGCAATCATAAAATCTGATTACAAATCATTCAAAATTACAACATAATTTTTTGAATTAAAAAAATTGCACATATGTATTTATTTACACAACATAATCAACTTTTTCATGTCAAAAATTTGTATAAACAAAGTATAATCCAATTACAATTTACAAATTTATATTTTTCCACATTTGGGTTGGACATAAGAATTTTGAGGAGATCCATTTTTTTGCATAGCATCAACACGACAACCTTGAAGACTATGGAAATTGTTACATGGATTCCCATGTGACGTCAATTTGTGAGATCATTCTACATCCTCCAAGCCAGCTCCTACACAACTAAGGTCATACCTTTTGCCGTTGCCACCAAATGTTAATCTGAATATTGAACTTGAAATGGTGTCCATAACATAAGAAACATGAACAATGAGGGAAGCTTTAGAACTCAATTGCTGAATGGTCATTTGTGCATTCCAGTGCTTTCTTGCTTGTTCCAATATAGTAAAGAAGGCTGTTTTAATGATAAGATCAAAATGGTTGGACATGATAATGTCAATACATCTTTCAGTATAGTAGTAGCAGCTCACGGGGCTTTCTCCATTGCCAAATGGCCATTTGTGCATTCCAGCGCTTTCTTGCTTGTTTCAATATAGTAAAGAAGGCTGTTTTAATGATAGGATCAAAATGGTTGGACATGATAATGTCAATAAGTCTTTCAGTATAATAGTAGCAGCTCCTCACGTTGATGAGGGATGAAAAACAGAAGATTCAACCATCAATACAGATCCAATTTAGTGACAATATTTAGTTTGCTGAACAAAATTTCTTGTAATGAGCAAGCGTGAAAAATAAATGGATCATTACACAATACTTCATCATTATGACAGATTCTGCATCGTCAACTAAATTATCCAATATCCGTAATCTGCCCTAGTAGCCGCATTCAACTTACTACAAGCTTTCAGAAAATAAAAGCAGTAAAGGTTTTGTTTCATTAGAACCTGCCCGATCTGTACAAGGCAAATTTTTTGTGATAGGTTCTGCAAGCCTCAAAACATGTTGGCAAAACAACCAAACATCCCTGCATTGAAGATCACATTTATGCTGTTCATCCCTCTGAAGCATTTCCTACTCAAATTCAGCCAGACAAACCTGCACACACAGTTCATGGTAATGATTAAGTAGACCTATTAAATGCCCATTACGAAATTGTACTCAAGAGACTGCCTTCAATAACCTTGTGAAAACACCAACATTCCAACTCAATGAACTCCTGAAACAGTACACAGATACAGATCTAATCAATTGATCTAAAACCAAGAAACAACCAAATCCATGATCAATAGATCACTCAAGATGATCCATAAAAAGAAGTGTGTTATAAGTAATATGTAACCCATGTTTGCCATTGGATCTTTGCCATTGGATATGGAATATTTCTTGAACAATTCCACACACCAACAATTTTTCACATCATGAACCTTCCTCAAGCAATACATGGCAAAACCCTCTTGAGAAAATTGCAAGGGCAAACCTAGCAACAACCAACCCTAAAATTCTCAAAGGTCTCTGCCTTCCTTCCTCTCTAGCTCTGTCAAACAAACAATGAGCACACTTCAATTACAGAGATTGAAGAATTCAAACTCTAAACAATTGCAGAGACTAATTGTCATAATTTCAAGAAGGAAACATGACAGTGAGTGCAATTCAAAACCCATGTAGACTATCAACTTTCAGGTGTAAAGAAACCCTAAACAAACAATGAACATCACAAAAGCTTACTCCCTTTCAAAAACTGATGAATCTTCTGCACCCAACGAGTCTTATCACACTGCCTGATAATTTGAAACCTTCCCAATGCTACTACCACACTAATGCAAGCTCACACAAATTTTGGATAAGTGCAAATGTTAATGAAATCCTATCTTTGAAGTAAATAGCACATTTATTCAAATTGTTGTAAGATGATGTAGATTAAGACCTTGATCTTGCAAGATAATACTTGAGGTCTTGGTCAATGTTATAAATTACAATGACAAAAGATTCATGCTTGCTTCTTGGAAGTACAAAAATGACTGAAGTTCATTCCAGTGAATAGTAGACATAATTCCTTCACCTATCTCTTCTAGGTGTCATATGTGGTCTAATGGATTGACATCATTTTTAGGACTTAATAAATGTGGCCAAGGATGAACTTGCAATCATATTTTCAAGTCCTGACTACTGGTATGTGAACCAAAGATCTTGGAATGCAAGTTTCGGATGAAAAAAAGTTTCATAATGGGGGGAAAACGCTAATAAAAAAACCAAAAGCAAATACCATTGATGACAAGAGTAACAAAAACTTGCCCAAATTGCTGTTGCATCAAGATATGTAAGGCCTCATCACCAGTCTCTGATCAGATATCTAACTTTAACCATTAATTTGTCAGTACATATTGTCCTGATGATGGAAAATTTGGACCTAAAGTGTTGCTACAAAAAGATAAAATTCAAGGGCATGCCATCTGAATTTGGTAATGGTCCTGTCAGTTCCACTCTTGACCTCTGTTTCATATCATGGGTATTCAATAGATCTTTCTCTACAAGATAATAAATCATCACCAACAAGCAAAATATCGTCGATAAGTTCATCACGGTACTGAATAACCCTCATGCCTCTTCTAGTTCCATCCATACTGGGGCTCTGCTAGAGTTCAAGTCCTCCATTGTTCAAACTCCTTCTTGCTTATTAAGAATGAGCTTGCGTTGCAATGGCCTCCACCTCCATATGCCTGGACCCAAATCAAAGGACATAAGAACAAAGAAACGACACCCAACCAATAAACTCACAAAATATCAGAAACAAAAAGAAGAGACCTCACTAGTGATGGGAACATGAGGATGGCAAAAGACATCAAGATGTCCAACCTTGGATATTTGTGTAGTATCATCTTCAGGACCAATGCTGCGCAAGCTGATCTTATATTGGCTTGCATCATTCAAAGCTGGTTCCACATACACTACTGCTCCTATTGGCCTGCACCAAGAACAATAAACGCCCTAATCTGCTATTTGGCACTACCCATGTTCTCACTAGGTCATGTACCATAAACTGGACCATTGCAAGAGCAATTTCCTCAAGGTATCTATACTCACCTTAAGCCTACAGAAAGGCTCTTTGCTGCTAGTTGGTTGCCGAGCTCACTCCTGAGCTCAATCGTTGTATCTGCTAATACTCCCTTAAATCCATGGTTCAACATGTCCCCAGCAAAAAATGATTAGAACTCTTGGCTGAAAGAGTCAAGGTGTGCTGGTCATCAATATTCTCAGATCCATAGGCCATACAAAATGGATTTCCAAAGCATATGAATGCCAGTGGCTAAAAATGTGACAATAAGTTTTGAAGTTGTAAGCACTAACATTCTAGATGAAGGAATACATAGTTATTAGGCAACACTAAGAGAGCACTAGTGAATAAACTTGCAGAGGTGAACACTTACCAAACACTGCCCAAATTTTCCTTGCTCAAGCTGTACTTGAAATGATGATTGAAGTGCCTGATCTATTAGTGTTTGCTGTTTTGATAGGCTGCTTCTTCCAATTTCTATCACCGCAGCAGGATCCAAAGCCAAAAGCTGCATGATCAATAAAAGAATCCAACTTATGCATGTTCATGTCAATTTCAGACATTTTAAGAGGAAGATTGAGGGTGGGGTGGTGAGCTGCAAGATTGACAATTCAAGCTCATTAGTAGGATAACGAGAATTCAATAGGCTAAAAAGATAACTACCCGACTCATAAAAAACAGTATACTTATGTGTGGAAATGCCATATATTTCATCTACCCTAATTGGCTAGTTTTAGGCACCTCATTGAAGACTGAAGGGTTCACTGCAGTGCTGAATTCAATGTGAGTGTCTATTAGGCCACTGCTAAATGCTTTGCTATCTGGAAGAGCCCAATGCCATAAATCTGCATCCTCGATGTACCTAAAAAGTGTTTCCACTCTCTCAATGTCCTTCTGATCTGTTACAAGGACTTTTGCTTTGTGTCCACCAACTTTGAATAGGCTTTGGTGGTCCTGCACAGCCTCTGCTTGTTCATTTACACTTGCAGCTTCATTGGTGGCTTCTTGGAGCTTCTCAGTAAAATAATCATAAGCTATAGTTGCTCCAGATCTCTTCATATCCAGAACAATTTCAAGATTCTGTGGACAGTCTCCTCCATTTGGGAGCATCTCGAGGGCAGTTTTGTGATGGTCCAAAACTACGACCCTGTATCACAGACATCCCATTGACTGCCAAAAGGTCAGCTGACGCTGCTTCTCAACCTTCAGTTATAATGGCTTCCTGCCAGGGTATACCTGTGCTGTCAAAAGATAAACTGCTCCTGGTAGTCTAATATATGTCAATGTGAGTTCAGGGTATCCTCTGAAACAAAGGTGATGGGCGCCCACAGGAAATGGCTATAGTAAGAGACACACTGTGGAAAGTGTACTGTGACACTCTGAAAACCAAACCCATATAGTACACAAAACCAAAATGCAACACAGATGCAGCACAGAATGCAAGTCCCAGCCTTAATCATTACTCTAGATTCCAAGACATTTTGATTGACTTTAGATTACCAGATGATTCTCCTGAATTTGTTGAGACATGCTATTCATTACCTAATGCAAGTCTAAACCCTAATTTTCCCTCCTAGTGAAGCTTGCTTGGGCTTAGTCTGATATTGGTCCGTGATGATATATGGTTTAGGGTTTCTCTTGTGCCAACTACAAGTTCAAAAAATACCAGCAGGAGGGACTCAAAACAAGAAAAAGAAATACATACCGTCTTGCCTTGTGGGAAAGCTCAACTGCAAAATCCTTAGGGCCAACAAAATCCAAAAGATAAAAGACATCAACACCTTCTGTCACCAGTTCTTCAACCCTGTCAAAAAGGAACAGATTCAGAAAATGCAGAAAACCAACACTTCCAATCCACCATACTTTTCAACAGCTCTATACACTAATAAGGAAGAATACTCAACAGACAAAAAATTCGCAGCAATATACAAGCATTAGAAACAAACATGATTCACGTAAGAGCTAAGGTGAAGAACAAAGCAAAAATGCCCTATTAAACCCTAATCCTAATTCCAAAACTGCAAGCTCGCAGCCAAGAAACAGATAAAAACAAAATGAAGGACAACTTACATAAAGCAAAAGAGGGGACGGTTTTATACAACAAAATGAGGGACATTTTTCATACAGAAAAAATGAGAAAAAATTGCATAACAAATCAAACGACGGACCGATATTTGCATGAAACAAAAAGGAGCGATGAATTCCACAAACACAAAAAAGAAAATGAGGGACAGAATTCCTAGGATTACATCATTACCTTAAGGGACGATAGACAGTATTGGGAAGAAATAGTGGGGGAGAACATCGGAGTGCGGAGTGATAAAGATGTGCTGCCAATGCTGCAAAAGCACCATCTGGACACGGATAGTGATACAATACCACAGCTGAAAACTTCCCATCCTCCTCCGCTCTTTTGTCCCCAGTTTCTCGCAGAAGAGCTTCCATTTTCGGATTCCACAAGATCACACACACACACACTTACGCCATTCGGGAGCTCGCAAATTCGAAGAGGAAACGAGTGTCACTCTCTGTCTCTCTAGGAAACGACAGAGGGGATTAGGGTTAGGGTTCAGTGACCCAAACTAACCAGTGGGTTGGCGATCATCCAAAAGAGGATTTAGCCAAATTTGGCTACAGGTCTGAGAGGAAAGTAGACAAGTTTAGGAATGGTGCTATATGTTGGTGACATGCAAGAACCTACTGTCTAAATATGGCAAATTAAAAAAAACAAATTCTTCATAACGTGGTGACAATGTGCCATTTTATTTGTTTATTTCCATAAAAGAAATGCCTTCATACTTGCTACAGGCCATGACATGCAAAGCTGGACTTCAAGAAGCCAAAAAAGGACACTCATATCAAAGTTGAAGCCACCCATCACACCCTTTTGCACCATCATTCAGTCCACCAAGCCAGGATCTCCAAGACTGGCTAGCTGTCTTCAAACAAATGCCACCTCAAGCTTGATGATGGCAACAGAGCAACTGAATATGCAAGTCACAAAGGTGAAGGAAGGAAACCAACCACCAGAAGCTAATATGGCACAAACCCATAGCACTCAACAGCGCACTAAAAACATTGCATGTTTCCTCGCAGACTCTTTTTGAGAGCTTTAGATACAAGGGTGAAGGAAGCACCAGAAGCTCATATATGGCATGAACCCATAGAAGTAAATCGTACACTATTGCCTGTTTGCCCACAAAACTCTTTTCAAGAGTTTTAGACTCATCATCCGACTATCTGCTTTAGGACCATATGATATCTTCTAACCATTCTAGTCAGAGAAATTGGTTCTACACATGGGAAGAAATTACAGTGTACATGATGAGCTGATATGGTTTGTGTCAGTTGCGCAGAAAATATGTTACTGTCTGTCACAACAGGTGGGCAAATAATTAGGATAATGCAAATGTAACGAACATGATAACTGCAGGGGGGGTCAGGTGGAAGTCCCAGATTGATAGCAATGTACTAACACCACAGTGATGGTTTCAAAACTGTTATTCGATGGCAAACATGTAATTACAACTATCACAACAGGCAAAGCCCATTGCAAAGAATATCTCTACACTTCCTGAATTCTTTTTTTGGATCGCTGATGAGAAGCTCAGTAGAGAATGATATTTTACTCAGGATGCATTTTGCAATTTGTTGTTGTCGTCGTCCTCCTCCCTGGCACTACAAATTGCTCAGCACAGCCAACTCAGAAAGAAGAATTGGGAGTCTCTCTGTGTGTCTCTCTACTATCAATTCCTGCAAAGCAAAGAGGAACATAGAGAAAAAGTCATGGTGTTCGAATGGACTCTGTTCGCCGAAGAGGAATTTCTTCATTCTCCTTTGTGTCTTCTGGCCGCTTGACATGCCCTGCCATCGATAAGCGATGGGACATGGTTGTAATCGGTAGACCACCATATATGCCTACATGAATTCAAACAGATTCACTTCATCAGGAATGCACAAGATACAGTCACAAGATCTAGTAGACTTCATTCAGTAACTGTTCTTCCATACAGATACAAAAGGGATTGCAGTTGCAATGGACTATTGTAGAGTCCTGAAAATTCAAGAAACAGCATGAAAGTTGGGTGTAAAAGGTGAATAGATTGAACCCATGTTTGTAGAGTCACCCATATCCTTTGTTGCATGGAGCAAAAATGTGCCCGATAAAATGGTAACAAATCCACAGAGCTCTGTTATTATTTCTGCTGCACTCTGCTGGTCCCAGTCCTGCATTGAACATACAAGAGATTGCAATTGTGCTCTACTTAATTTTTTTAAAAAAAAATAGTGAAAGTGAAAATTTGATTTTCAGAATTTTTGAAATGGTACCCATCAAGACTGAAAGCAACTGTGATGGTCGCACTGTTCCAAACCTTGAACATAATGGCACTGGCAAGAATTGTAAGTGATGTAAACATCACATAATAGATGGGTGAAACCACTGCTGTATTGAATGTGTCCAGAGCCTACATCAAGCACAAGCCCCAATTTGCAACTGCAAGCTTTTGAAGAAACATACTTGCTCAAAACGCTCCAATGCAATGAGACAAAAAAGAAGAAGAAGCGGCAGATTGACTATGGGTAAAAAACCTAGCAGTGCTGTGAAGACTTGGAATTGCTGCACTATTTGCAAAGGCACCATGAGATTGTACTGAACAAACCCTTTTGATATGTCTCAGGGGCTGTACAGAAAAAGCACAGAAAAGATGGGAGAGATACCTTGTTTAAATAGTTCATCTGTGTTAAAACACAGGTGACGACAACCATAGCAAACACAGATGTCTGTGGGTAAATCAATTGATTCTGCCCCTGGAAAGTGAGCTTCAGTGCAATTCCCAGTGCTTTAACGCTCATCACCTTGGCATATCACATCACACCACAATCAGTTGACCTGTAACAGTTGGTGAGCAGGAGTGAAAAGGTTGCAGAAAGCAAGGAGGTAGATCTCAATGATGAGAAGGAAGGAGGAAGAAGTGGCATACAAAGTAATTGCCACCATGGAAGAAAATTACTGTGTGCAATCTTAAGGGGGTGATCATTGGGACAAAAAGAATAGGTACCGATAGAGAGCCCATGAGGGAGCAGATGGCAATGTAGACCAGCACATGTGTATGGCCACACTGTGGCACATAATAGAAAATGAGAAGTAACACCACTGCAACTACTGCAGTTGTGTATAACAAAAACGCTGTTCCAAAACCCCACAAAACCAACACCCACTGTTCCATCAAAAACCTACCTTGGGTCAAACATCAAATGATGGATTGCACATGTATCTGGCAAGTTCCTCCAAGGCCTCAAATACATGCAACCATACATCTGTGCATGCTCTGTAGCTTGCATCCCATAGTACTCTGTATAACAAACAGCCTCTACTTAAAGAGAAAGGGGGGGGTGGGGGGGGGGAAACCACACACCAGGTTCAGTGGCAAGACCCCAAACTTTTTCTACAGAGTCAATGGTTTGCTCCATTGGTGCATGAAGCACGATGGTGGTTGAACCGACGATGCAGAGCACACAGCCTACAATACCTAGGGTATGCAACCGCTCCTTGAGAACAACATGTGCCAATGCTGCACTGCATTTTGCACTCCACCCCACACATATGCCCCCAGTTAAAAATCTCTCTCTCTCTCTCTCTCTCTCTCTCTCTCTCTCTCTCTCTCTCTTCATGAACCCAAGCCAGGTACAACAAAAGACAGTACATACTCATTGGCAGATCTGAAAATTCCTACATACCTCACAATGATGCTCAATGCACCAAGAGGTGTAACCAGAACAGCAGGAGCAAATGCATAAGCAGTAAAGTTGGCCACCTCGCCTACGAGCACTGCCCATCCCCAATTCCCCCCATCATAAGCACCACCCCACCCAAAAGACACAGTGCACATAAAGCCAACAAAAAAGAATTCCACCTCACAAAATTGATCACATACATCCACAGTACAAGAAGAAGCTTACTGGTGATCATGCCTGCCCACCATAGTGGTTCGTAAAGGTATGAATATCCACCAACTCCTGATAGCCCCATCTCCCATCATCATCATGATCATCATCATCAGCCCCCACCACCTCTGATCAATGTCCCAACCTTTCTCATTCCACAAAGCACTGCCATTCCATCCTTTCTGTATTCAAACCCTAAAAACCTCCAAATCTCCATAAAACACACCACAATCTTGTGTGTATGTGTGTGCGTGGGTGCGCGTGCGCGCGCGCGTATGTGTCCTACTGCTTTTTCCTCAACCCTAATCTTCTCATCCCAGCTCAGACCCTAATTTGTTCATCTCAGCTTGGGTACCCAAAGGAAGAAGGAAGATTAACTGACACTAACAGAGGAATTCATACCTGCCCTAACGCCTGTAGCACCTGCGCGCTTGAGGCCTTTCTTCTTGATAATGAAACTGGCACCGATGAAGAGACTGGAGCTCACAGCCAGGGCCAAGCCCTTCTGGTTGTCGGCTGACATAGATGCTCCTGGCTACCCTTACCAGACCCCAATTCCCCTCCCTCCCCCCCCACCCACCTTCCTTCTTTCTTCTCCCCACTCCTCAACCTCTCTAAGTTCCTGCTCCTCTTCTCCACTTTACTTGTTCCTCTCCCATCCCAAAGCTTCCCCTTCCACAGACCACCCACCCTCTCTTTTCCCAGTTGCTTTTCTTGGGAATTCAATATGACATCGGGATTACAACGATCTCCACTTCGTCACAGCCATAACTATAGATTCAAAACCAAGCTCCCGTGGGTGGTTCTTCTTCTTCTTCTTCTTCTCACTACACTCTGCTCATTGACCCAGGACTGATCTGCTATGATCCATGGCTTCTTCTGCTCAACCCTAAATCCACAACCAAAACAAAACCCCAGATCTGGGTCTTGTGAGTGATCTATCTAGCTTTCAAAACCAAGGGAGCAAAGAGGCAAGCAGCAGCCCCAGAAAAACTCCGCACCAACTACAAAAATCACCACTCAAGAAATGCGACAACAACAACAACAAAAAAACATTTTGCACAACCCACCAAAAGACCAATCCAAATGATCATGGAACAGCATCAAATCACTGAAAACTAATCAATAAAATCTCAATCTCCGAGCGCGTGTGAGCGCCTGCGTGCGCGTCAGGGAAGCCATCGACCGCGAGAGAGAGAGAGAGAGAGAGACACACACACACACACCGTGAGAGCAAGAGTACGTGTGTGAAAAGAGTCGTTAGGGAGCCAACTCTAGGGAAAGTGTGAAACGGTCCATTTCGGGTGAGAAGTGTAAAAGTTGTCTTAGTGTGAAGATAGTCATCAGGGAGCCAATTTTTAGGGAAAGTGTGAAATGGTCCATTTTGGGTAGCCCTGCTTTTTCAATTGGTGGGAATATTATTCATAATAGTAGACTTTTTTTTTTTTTTTTTTTTTTTTTTTTTTTTGGAAAAAACCCCTTTAAAAATTTGAAAAAATTTCCCCTAAAAAAACAAAAAAAATATTTTTTAAAAAAAAAAAAAAAAAAAACCCTATATAAAAAACTATTGTTTTTTTTCAAACAATTTAAATTAAAAATAAAAATTTTTAAAA
>Ga0116229_10001525_pt1 | contig 36534 bp, 28 predicted proteins | sample S1TSphgellanicum_3_FD_87313 | JGI IMG/M metagenome (GOLD analysis project Ga0116229, IMG submission 87313) | Host-associated microbial communities from peat moss isolated from Minnesota, USA - S1T2_Fc - Sphagnum magellanicum MG | ecosystem: Host-associated > Plants > Peat moss > Unclassified...
CTGGGTCTTCAGCACCCTGCCAGAAACAATGAGAGAAGCAGGATGCAAGTTTCAACAGTATTGTTGATAGAGATCAAGACTGGTAGTCCCATGTGGAAGGATCCCAAACCATCTGGAGAGACTCAAAATGTTATTTGAGTGATGAAGAATTCCACACCTGGCAGATGCTACTTCAACACACCATGATTGTGAATATCTTCTAACTGCAAGTGAGGTGATTATATATAGTGTAGAAGAAACCAACATGAAAACAGACCAAAAAAGACTGCAATTCAAAGATGTGATTAGTGGCAAAGAGTCAGCTGATCCAGAACTTGTGTGGTCATTGGTATGGCAATACCAGAGGAATCATGTCCATGAGAGATTACAGAGAAATACTTTCTGTGACAACAACGCATTTAGAGGCAACACACCACCAAATGACTGTGGTTGCAAACTTGGGAGAGCTGCTGCTCACGGAGCATCAGATCCATCACCTTCTATCATGAATAGCACTGATGAGCTGCTTCCATGACTGCTGCAACTCAAGCACCACACTCCCCATGTACTCCAATATCAAAGCTTCAATATGGCTGCTCCCACACTCTCTGTGAAGGTCCAGTAACAAGAACAGTCATTGAGTGAATGAAACCATGAAGTCTCATGAACTCTGAAGTACGTGTCAATAGAAGGCTAAACCACAAACAATGGAACCTTGTAATAGAGGGAAATTCCTTCATAACATAAGCAAATGTGACGATATTCCCACAAATTAGAAATTGCTACATCACTAGAAAGGGATGATTCAACATATGGCATTGAGACATCACATGTTGCAAACTTACTCAGAACAATGTGAGAAGCAGGATGCAAGTTTCAACAGTGTTGTTGATAAAAATGCAACAATGTCCAGGGAAACTCGTCTTTCAAAACAGTTTCAACTACATCCACTGCATATAACTTTGTTACTTGGAAAAGCATCAACCCCACAAGACAAGAAAAAATGCATCAAATTGAAAATTTGTAACTTTAGTGACAAAAACGAAAACAGCAAGTGCTGCACTGTGGAATAGACAAGATGAACTTCAATTCCTCATGTTTTATACAATTCCTCGTACACCACCTTCTTCAACACACTACTACTAATTTTTATCATAGCCCAATCCCAACTCCACATCTTTGAAGTTCAGTAATACAGTGATAAGCTACTCACTGTCTCAGCAAATCATATAACAAGCTCTGGTTTTCACAAATAAAATTGTCTAGATGAACAGAAGCACAAGCACCAACACATGCATTATTCCTGGTCATACCCTTACAAATGCACAACTTCCTCTTCAGACTCATGACCCACATTTTGATGAATCTGGTGTAGCAAACATAAAGGGTATTCAGCTACATCATCAATGAATGCAAGTCTATAAACTTTAGAATATCAGACATGCAACAAATTGCACACTGACCATTTGAAAAAAACACACCACTATCCCTGGACTCACTCCACTTGCTCTTGAACTGGATTTCTGTCCTCTCTGCTCCACACCATTGCTTAGGAGTTCTGTTGTTCAAGAATCAATCCGCATTGGGCTTGGGTGGAGGTTACCATGTCATAAAGCTCTCCTTTGACCTCCTCTTCAGGATGTGGGGAGGTCCTGGTCACTGCCTCCCTTGTGAGGCCATCATCTCTTCCTTTTCTAAGATGTATAGGAAACATTGTAATGGGGAAGTAGTCTCCTACTTCCTCAACTCCATCACCAAAATCCAGAAATGCCCACAAGCACTGTGAGCACTGCCAAAATTGATACCAAGACTCCAGTTTCTGTTTCTCTAAACAATTGCACATACTTATACTGGCAAGAGAGAGTATCAAGCCTAACAGCATAGTGGCTAGGACTAATGGGCGTGACAGGCACAGCCTAAGGGGCTAGGTCATGCAAGATGTTACCCATAAGAGCTAAACCCGGCTAGAACAGGGATCCATGCGTAAACCTGCCATCCAATGGCAGGAATATTGGGGGAAGAATAGGCAACCACATTCTCCTGATACAACAGCAAGAAAGTGTGCAGCTCCAGAGGAGACTTTAGCACTGAAGGGTGATTCTGGAACTGAATCAAGCTTGGTCAGCAGACTTGTCATCATTCTTCTTATGCAAAGAGTCAATTGGCTTGCATATGACATCAGGACCACAACACGCTACTAGCCTACTGAAACAATAGCCATATATATGTGTGTGTGTAAGCTGAATGTGTTTCAATACAACACAGATTGCTTTTAACAGCATTCCACAGAGTGAGCTTCCTTTCTGTATCTGATTTTGTAGCGGCAGCTTCAACTTCTCTCCCAGCCACCATATGACATGCTCCACATGCTCTCCTCACTTTCTTTGGCCGCTTGTATTGAAGAGGGCATCAAAATCAAAAATAGCTTCAATATGCCCATCCTGGCTGACCCCGAAGCCAGGCACCCACCCATTAATTGCAACCACTTCATTGCCAGAAATTGTCTTTGCAGGTATGTTGCAATGCTGGTTGGACAGCTTCAGCTCCGGGTACTGTTTGACTATGTCAAGATCACCCAAAGACAACCAAAAATCCATAGACAAGTCTGTAGATGCATCTTCTGGCATCTCAGTTCTCTGGTTGCTAAATGGTGCCTCATGTGTGTTACCTGCTGGCACTGCAGGAAAGCCCTGTCCTGTTGAAGTCTGTTGGCTTTGCCCTTCAGTTTGGCTTGATGAAGCACCCTTGTTGTCACCAGAGACCCTCATCACAGGGGAGTTTTCCTCTGCAATCATGACAAAGAGATCTGAAGTTGATACTGAGGTGTGGTTGGGTTGTAAACACCTCTGGGGCACAGCTATAGGTGAAATGTGCATATACCAGCTGCTGACTCATGTGAATTGTGCAGGTATCACAGGCTATCTAAGCACATACTGAGTTTCTATCATGAGTCCAGTAGTAACAGAAACACTCAGCCATGATGCTGGCTAGATCAACAAAACCTAAAGGAGAAGGAGATGACTAGCCTGGAAAACAAGATGAAAGAGGAATGCAAAGAAAATGAAAAAACAAAACAAGGAAAGAGGAAAAGAGAAATACAATATCATGATCCTTTTGACAAGAAAGTGGATTTTGAAAAGCTCCTCACTCAGGATTAAGAAAGCCCGAGTGAAATAAACAGTTCCTCTGGTTCCAGATGTGGAAACACAAACAGATTTGTTTTCAGTTAAATACCAACTCTGAAGAGTAACCATTTCCCTTCAGAAGACTGATTAAGCTTGTAAAAACGAACTCTTTCAAGCTACATAACACTGTGTATTGAGCTCTCTATATTTTGCAGAACCTGAAATGGTGGAATCCAAAGAGGCTTATGGATCACATTAATACCAGCATATCCTTGGATGAAAAAAACCATAAAAACTTTCAATCTCCAATGTTTCATAATCTATCAAAAATTATAGCCAAGACAAATCTGGAGATTATGCTACCTTGCAGCTATGGAGAGATGCCATACACCTTTTCTCATCCCTATTCTTATTAACCAAAAATCATCTGAAGGTAATCAGGGCTGACCTGTGAATCAACAAAAACCTGAAGGAATCTGACTCAAATATCCCACTCAACTTTGATTCTAGCCTTCATCCAACTTGATAGTTTGATCTTTGAATGAAGAGTTGGAAAATCAAAGAACGGCAACAAAAAGGGGGAGAGAAAAGATTAAATTTTCAGCATTAGCTCTAACAGATATCCAAGAAATTGATAATTTCAACAATTCCTGAGGAGTCTTTAAAAACCAACTATACTTCTGAGAGAGGAGATCAGGTTTCCTGGAACTTGGCAACCCAAAGATGATTGACCACTAGCAGGACTGCTTTATACTTCAAAGGTTAGCCAATTAGAAGTTTGTGTGAAAGAACTAGGAATGCTTCAATTATAACTAGGCTCATGAGGTTTCAATAATGGAACTTCCAAGCCTGACAAAGGAAAGGAGAACAGGGGCCACAATTTGCTTTATTAGCAACAAAGTAAGAATGATTCAAAGCTTGAGATCTGTCTGACAGACTTCAGTTCATTTAGATTCCTTCAAGGGAAGTTAGCCTCATTCAAACTGGAGCAATACAATGCTGCTGCTTCAAGTTCTTGCAGATAAGCACAAATATATTACTTGCGCATATTTGTAGAGAAACTCCTAAAGGGTACAAACAGTACAGGCCTGAATGCATCACCATAGCATGACTTCTCAAACCGTTCAGTAAACCAATTCATCAGTTCGTCAAACATAAAGACTGTAATCATAAACAAACAACCCTATTCAAGGATGTTCAAAAGAAGTAAGACTAGAAGCAATAACAACAAAAGTCATGGACAAATGTAAAGGTTTCCAATATTGTGGAAGGCAGACATTCCAGCTCTACAAGATGTTGAAGTTTCTGCTCCTAGGAGCCCTAAGTTGTTATTCCCAGTCAAAAGCAATCTTGAAGTTGCTCAACTTATGTATAGGGTAAGGCACCCCTCTCAGGGGATTATGATGTGGGACATGAGGGCAGAACCTCAGGTCCAAAGCATAATCCCCTGATAGAGGTGCCTTACCTGCATAACAACTGACGATGCCCTGTTTGAAAAGTGCAGAATAGAAAAACAATCCTTGCTTCTATGGAAGACCCCCCACCCTAAGGCTCTCACATACCAACTCTAAAATGCCTTGTTACTGAAAATAACCTGCCCTTCAACTACACTGGGATTGTTCTTTGAGGTTGTTACAACAGCAAACAAACAGAAGAATCTTCAGCAGAAACATAAGCATTTATGCAAGCATAGCAGGAATTTTTTGCAAGAAGGAATTCTCCTTTAAAAGAGCTCCATGACACAAGGAAGGAATGTGGGATGGCAAAACTATACCAATATGAAGCTTCCAGAGATGAGAACACCAAAAAAAAGTTCAGGTTGGAGCAACGAATGAATACCTTTCTGCCAGTGCTTTGCAGTGCATTTGATCCCCGGCTCCACAGCCATCATCTTTATGATACCTTCCTGCCAGTACTTTGTAGGGTGTTTGATCCCCTGCTCCTCTTCAGTTGTCAGATGGCAGGAGTCTGGCTTAATTGACGCAAAAATCAATGGGAGCTCATCAAAATTTGCCATGATTGTTTTGCTTGTGAACCCTAACTCCTTCAACTTTGCTATTGTCTCCCCTTCGACTCCAGAGCCCTCAAAGAGTTTCTCAAGATCAGGGGCTGTTGGTGCACCTGGGGGCTGCTGCTGTCACACAGTAGTAGAACAACAACACAGCAAAAGAAAAAATCCCTCACATAAGCAAAGGTTTCATAGAACAACAGCACAGATTTCTTGCAGAAAAGTATGACATCCGAATGACTGGTGCAGATTGAGAACCGTTTCTTGAGGAGTATATGCCACTAGTGGATGTTATCTAGATCAACGCCTATGTATATGAGGAGCTCTCTTTGGTTAGTTGAACAGGGTTACAGCAGAAGGTCCTGCAGCTCTGAGGAAATTCTAATAATGCATGACTTCTTTTCTGTGCACGATCATCGATTTTGCATTTTGAAAAGTGAGGTGATTCTCTGTTTCCTTCTGACACCGGAAGCAACATCTCGACAAATTTGCTAATAATGGGAGACTGAGAAGCTAGTGCACATGGTGGGGGAGAGACAGAGAAAGGAAGTTTGGTAGAAGAGGATACCGATGCAGAGGAGGAAACACTGAAGAAATTCACAAGACGGACTGCTCTTGCTTGAAATAACAGCCCGTTTGACACCTGCTCCACGGCCGTCATCTTCTCTTTCCCCTTCATCCGCAACCTGTTATCCGCAACTCCTCCTTCCGTTTCCTCCTCCTGCTTCCGCTTCGTTAGCTGCGACTCGGCCTTGTCGTCGACATTGATGTGAAGCTCTTCCATCGTATCCACGGGACGAGAAGACGGAGAGCCGGAAAGACCCGCGGAGGACTTGTCGCCAAGCAAGGATGGCAATACAGCAGAATTCCACCGAGAACTTGGAGGAGGGGAACAGAGCGGGGAACATGGCGAGAACACCAAAATCCGAAACCATGGAACTCCACACGCAACCTGGGCCCCCACCACAAGGGCAAAATGATATTTTTTACCCTCCTGGGTCCTAGGTGACTCGTGTCAAGGTCTGCATCAAAGTTCTATTGTCAATTTTATTTATAAACACAATGCAGTTTTCAAAAATGTCCAAAGGAAGAAGGGAAAAAGAAGAGGAAAATTTAAAGGATGCCAGGTTAATGCAAACTAAGTGTCAAAAGCTTTCCATCTCAACAGCCGTTCACCGTTCGCTTGTAATAGGTCAGTCATGGTGATTTCGGTTGTGCCCTAAAGGGATGGAAGTCGGGAAGTAACTAGACCTATCAGTATCACCCAACCGTCCACTAGTAATAGGTCAGTCGTGATGATGTGGGCTGTGCTTTGAAGGGGTGGAAGTCGTCAGTCATGGTGATTTCGGTTGTGTCCTAAAGGGATGGAAGTCGGGAAGTAACTAGACCTATCAGTATCACCCAACCGTCCACTAGTAATAGGTCAGTCGTGACGATGTGGGCTGTGCCCTGAAGGGGTGGAAGTCGAGAAGTAACTGGATCTATTGCCCAACTTAATTTAAGATGGAGGATGCTTGCATTTTTTGCAATGTAACTGAAATTTTTTGACCAAAAAGAAATGATTAGAATAAAAAGAGAAAGTCTTCCAGGCCCTTTGAAACTACAAATGACATTGACACAATCAGAACAATCATGTAAAAACACATCAACTTGTTTGTGAAAACATTTAAATATTTTGATTATTAAAAAATTAAATTTATCAATGAGGTGTCAATCACAATTCCTTAAGACTGTGAGCTAATACTCTTTCTTAAGTGCATCATAAATAACCTATTCACAAATTAGTACCTAATCCTAATATCGAGAACCTAACTGGATGTGGGTTAATAAGTTCACTGCAAACACAAGAAAATAACACTCAAACCTTGAAAATGAACACAAAGGAGTCACCTTGCTGGTCCATTGGTGGGAGGGGGAGGCCTATCACACAAAACAACACAAGAACAGATACAAAATTCCAATCCTCTATTGGGTACATATTGATCCTTCTATTAGTTCTACAGTCCATCCCAAGGTTCAATTTCTTTTCAATTTCAATGATCCACTTTGATTGGCCCATGAAAAAAAAAAAAAGGTTTTGAGACTTTGGACACTCATATTGGGAATATCTTTGAGAACGCATTTGGAACTTAGGGAACATCTTGCAAAACACATTGGAATGGCAATTGCGATGGCCCATCATAAAAGGAAGTTCTGAGATTGTGGACACTACTATTGGGAATATCTTAAGGAACTCATTTGGAACTTGGGGGAACGTGCTGTGAACACATTGGGTCTTGAAGGCAACTTGGTTAGAACACATTGGGAACATCAAAAACCAAAAAAACTCCAATCCCCTTGCCGCACCCTCTCCCCTTACTGAAGAACAATGATCCTATTGGCTTTGCAGTCTCATTGGCTGCCTGGGATTTATGTTCACTAACTGTACGCATCAGCCAATTTTACTTACACTAAATCATAAACCCGGCGGGTATCACAGAAAAAAAAAATCTAAAATAGAAACCTTGCTAACACCCTCAGAGTGGGGGAGTTCCAGAAGTAAGCACCCGACCGACTCCACCTCGAGCGGGCAAGCCCGCTTACTTCTGGAACTCCCCTGCTCCTCAGGTGGTACCCTACACCGAAAGTGCACCTGGATTTTCAGTTGGAAATTACCGGTATGACACTTTATAACTGAAGGTTCTCAGGCGGTTCTTAGAGATATAAGAACAAAGTCAAAGAAACAGTCCTGATATATAACTGATTTTGACATACAGCTGCGGATCTTAAAAAATCCAAGTTCTGGTCAAATTCCCTTTTGTAAAACTGTTGGTTCTTTGCTGGTCACTTCATGAAAACCGTCAGTTCTTTGAGGTTTCATTCAAGGTTATTTGATTTAAAAAAAAAAAAAACCCGAAACCAGAGGTTATTTTTAAAATCCAAATAACTGTCAATGGGTAGTTAGGTAGAAATTTACTTTGTGCGATAAGAGAATTCTGGTGTTGGATATAAAACAAGGATGGAAATCCATCCACAAAAAATACAAGGCGTGTCCAAGCAAATGTAAACCCATGAACAGAAAACCAAGACAATCAAAACAGTAGTAATGAAGTGGAAGACTTAATGCTAAAAGGGCATCCTCCACCACAAATCAGATAGTGATGAAGGTGCATTAGTTGGTATGTGTGGAAAAAATGAAGAATTGTGATTAAGTGTGACAGCTTGCTGAAGAATTGTGATGACTTGCACACACTATAAGGCTATCAACATTCGTTGCTTATAATAAAATATAAACATCGAAGGTATCAAAGAGGTTCGCTAATGGCAAGCTATGTTAGCATGTATACAAGAAGTCAAAAAAGAATCAAAACAAGGATGGAAACAACCGTAGGTCTCTATGGCAAGGGGAATGAAATCATCTTTTGGCAGCAGCTCTATGTAGGATCATGCCTTGTCTTGAGTGATAATTGTTGTTGCATGCACTATCGTCATCGAAACACGTTACACCAAATCTGTATGAGTCGGATCGATAATGATAACGTTCGTCAAGGTTTGAAAATTGTGTCTAGTGATAACAATATCCACCCGTTTCCAAATATGGTGGGGAAAAAGGTGGGTAATCTTTTTCTGTATGTGAGCTCCATTCTTCGACGTGATATTTGCAACAATATCTTGAAGCATATCATGGGCTATAATGTGCTCACTCTCGCATGGGCAATGTAGCAAATGGATACCCAAATCATCAATGGTATTACCACATGAACATCGTGAAAGATGCTCAATTGGAGGATGTGATATACGAAGGCGAATATGGAGTGTTATAACAAGTTGGGTGGAGGACAAATGAAAGGGTGTTAGGACAAGCTAATAATTAAGCCCTTTCTGCTGGACTTGCATAGGAGTGGAGATGTGCTTGCACAACATCCAAAAAACATTTATTAAAAGCAAAGTAAATTCCTGCTTATGTAGTTGATCCATCAAAAAAAATTACATTTGAAAATAAGATTGCATCATTAGACTTTCGAAAGGCAAGACATGTGATGAGATGACCTTAAGAAACATCGCACAAGTATCTTATAGTGCGACCTAGAAGAGATAAGTATCAATCTTTATATGTGCCATCACATAAAAAAAAATAGGGTGATCATCCTATTGGAAACAAAAGACTAGTGCAAGAGCGATCAAAGCCTAACATCCTAAAAAGGCGGGGACAACATGTCGAACCACTAAGGGAAGGCCTAGCCCCCCTAAAGAAGTAGGTTTAATGACTTAATGACGAACCAAATGGCCCATTATGGTGTTAAAGGTTCCAGACCCTAATAGCTTCTCCAACATAGCTATGGTATGAACATGAAACTTGATATAACGTTGCAAGATACCTAGTGATGGAAATACAACATGCTGTAAGTAATTTGACCGCTGGGCATAACAAAGTGAAAGCATCACAAAAGTTACTTAAAGATTTGTGAGCATAGGTCAATTAGCGATCATGTTGAGGTCCTTTTGGAACACCTTTGATACGAAGGATTCCACAAATGGCAAATAACCCATTATAACACCTAGAATACGAAGATCGGACTTAGGTGCAAAAAAACTTAAAAGAAGTGATATAGACTAATCTAACCCCTATGGAGACCAAACTACACACTTTGTTGGCTACATTAAAAGTCTTAATGCTCCAAACTCTTTAATGACTAACCAATAAATCACCTTTCCAACCATGATGGGTCGAACCCCTTTGGCTTGTTTCTCCAAAGCTTAATTGTGATGCAACAAGCAAGCATGATACTAATGGAAGAACATGACCATGAATGATGTGCCCACATATTTCAAAAAAAAATCAAAACCACTAATAGAATCATCAAGGACAAATTAATCTCATAAAAGCTCATACACCATACTTGAAGGACCACTAGATGAAAGATATGGTGAACATGTCAAAGTAGAAATAAATGCCTTTTTATTCAAAACAAGATTTGTTTTTGGATGAAAATTGTCAACAAAAGGGGGGAGGTCAACCTTAGGCAACGGATGAAGATGGTGAAGGGTTGCAATAGTTTCAACTAATGGGGCCACAAGAGTGTTGGGGGCCGCCAATGCATGCATTGCTTGAGCATATTCCCTTACATGAACAAGTGTTTGTGCGCGATGTAATCGTGCCAATGGAGGTGGAGTAAGATTTGGTGCCATCTTTGAAGATTTTTGAAGATCGTTGGGAAACCAATGCCTATGTTTTAATTGTATGTTCCTCTTGCCATGTTCTTAATTGTATGTTCCATGTCCAAACTGAAGGAAGAGAAAACAATAATGTCGAAAACATTGGCACCCCAGAAGCTAATGATTGCCTATGTGCAATGCGTGATGTGCCAAACCTGCTCCTACTACGTATAAATGACCACAACCAAGACAAAAAAACATACAAATGCTGCTTATGTGATGGATAAGCACTTGGTGTGGGTACAAATGATTTGAGGAATAACCTATGATTAATGAGACAAACAAGGTGTGAAATGTGAGGATGCATCAAGGCCTCTTCTTGAAGAGGAGGCCACAGTGAATCAGCACGCACCAACCCACTATGAAGGATGGATGGTAAGTGATCAAGAAATAACTTTCTATTGAGTTCCAATTCCCTAGCTAACCATTGTGGTTAGCTCAATTGTTTTTTTTAATACCTACCTCTTAACAACCCACAAGCAGCTTGTTAATAGGTTGGTAATAAAAACAGCTCTTATTTATGTATAAACTATAAACCACCTACTTACCTAGTAGTAGTTACCTATTTTCCTGCCTATCCACCTATAATATTATGAGACCTATTTCCTACAGAATTGGTTACCACAGTGAAACGAAATATTAACTCAGTTGATGTTCATCCAGTGGATGGTGAACTGGTCGGTGCTGGTTTAATAAAAAATGTCATAAAAAAAAAACCAAACTTTAGAAAGTCCTCACAGAATTTTAGGGTTTAGGGTTTATTTCTTCTTCTGAGAGCATGCCCTGTGACCGTGCGAACTTGCACATGCCAACGTGCACAATAGAAATCCAGGCAGAACTGAGAACTTGGTCCCCTTTAGAATAGTGTTCAGTAGGATTATTTGGTTTTTCTCTTGTTCCCAATGTGCTCCCATCAAGTTTCCAAAGAGTTCTCGAACTTATCAATCTCTTCCCAAAATATTCCCCAAGTTCCCAATCTGTTCTCCAACATGTTCCCATGTTCCCAATGCGTTCCCCATACATTTGGGAATGCCCAGCCAATGAGAGGGGCAACATGTTGGTCTTTTAAAGACAGAATTTGTAACCCTTTCTGGATGAGTAGATACCCAAAGAATGAAGTTCAAAGGGGGTTTAGGGTTTAGGGTTTAGAACTTCCTCCCATGTCCATCCATGGGAATCCGAATGCAGAAGCTTCAGAAAACCAGCTCCTTCATTATCAGAAGCTCACCTTCCTTTTTATATCTTTACAAACCCCTTGGTTTCTGGACTGAACCACTACTCTCAAAATGTAAGCTGTTGTTCATAAGCGTTTTGACACTTTTATCTTTCATACATAGTTCTGACCCTCTACAAGAATGTGCACCCAAAAGCTTTTCATGTCAAGGTTCTTTACGTGTTTGCAATCCCACTCCTTCAACTGTGCATGATTTCTTCAGGCCCTCTCAGATTGTTAGGAGCATATATTGAAGTTTAAAAAGTGTCAGACAAAAAGGAAAACAGCAAAGGGCATTCAGCATAGACAAGCTGAACTTCAATTCCTCACATTTTATACAAATCCTGACACACCTCCCTCTTCAACACACCAAAATACTATTTTTTATTATTATATCCCAAATCCCAACTCCACATCTTTTGAAGTCCATACACTTAAGAATATTACACTGATGAACTACTCACTGATTCCGCAACTCATATAACAAGCTCTAGTTTTCCTAAATAAAATGTAGATGAAGAGAAGCATGAGCACCGACTGACACATGCATTATTCTTAGCCACCACCTTAATAAATGCCCAACTTCCTCTTCAGCTTTATGACCCAAATTTTGATGAATCTAGTGTAGCAAACACAAAAGGGTATTTGTTCTTCTACACCATCACTGAATACAAAACTTAGAATATCAGACATGCAACAATATTGCACGCTGATAATTTGAAGGAAAGAAAAATACCACTATCATGGAACTCACTCTGCTTGCTCTTGAAATGGATTACTGTCCAAGCTCTGTTCCACATAATTGCTCACAAGTCCCATTGTTCAAGAATCAAATCCCCATTGTGCTGGGGAGGAGGTTGCTGTGTCATAAAGTTCTTCTTTGACCAAGTCCACTTCAGGCTGTGGAGAGGTCCTGATTGCCACCTCCCTAGCAAGGCCATCATCTCTTCCTTTTCTAAGATGTATATGAAACATCATCCTGGGGAAGTTTAAGTCTCCTACTTCCTCAACTCCATCACCAAAAACCAGAAATGCCCGCAAGCACCATGAGCCAGACCAAAATTGATACCAAGAATCTCCAACGTTTTAAACAAAACTTCAATATGGCACAGATTGCCTTTTACAGTGCTGTGCCAGAGAGCTAGCTCCCTTTCAGTATCTGAACTTGTAGCCACTGCTTCAACTTCTCTCCCAGCAAACCATATGACATGCTTCCATGCTCTCCTCACTTTCTTTACCCGCTTGTATTGAAGGGATCATCTAGAGTAGAGCTTATATGCAAGCTCTGACCACCTTCATGCCAGTTCACGTCATCCAAAACTGTGAGCTCAAAGCCAGCCAGCCCACCACCTCTTGCAACCACATCATTGGCAGTAATTGTCATTGCAGGTGGAAGTGTTGGATGGGTGGTGGTACCAGTTCTCGAAAGCACAGGCTCGGTGTCTCTCTTAATTCCTGAGACCATGTCACCACAGTTGTACCCTGTAACATGAGATGGTAGGTTGCAGTGCTGGTTTGACAGCTCCAGGTACTTTTTGACTATGTCAAGATCTGGTAGAGCTGACAAATCAGGCTCATACCAGTGATCTAAGGGTGCATCCTCTGGCATTTTCTCAGCCCCCTTGTCACTGAACTGTGCATCATGTGTGTTACCCTCTAGCACTGCAGGTATGCCCTTTCGTTCGAAAGAGTTGATCAACTCCATGGAAGTCTGTTGGCAGTAGTCCTGTTGCCCATCAGTTTGGCTTGTTGAAGCATTCTTGTTCTCATCAGAGACCCAGTGCCGCAGCTCAGGCCACTCAGTCCAGTGAAACGTCTTGTTGTGCTGTATCCATAATTGTATTCTCTTTCTGATTTCATTGCTGAACTTACAGTGGAGTTTTCCAGCACAATCAGGCTTAAGAGAACTGAATTTCATACTGAGGGGTGGTTGAGTTGCAAACAACTCCAGGGAGCAGCTATAGTTGAAATGTTCATGTGTCAGCTGCTGCTCCTCCTCCTCCGCAGTGTGAAATGTGCAGACATCGCAGGCTATCAAAGCATCCTCTTTATTCTTGTACGTGCCCAGTGACAATTTCTTCTTGAATAGTGGTGGCCTCCATTCAACAACATACATACCAGTATCTGGACGATACCGTGGCCGTATTCTGCACAGCATCATTCCTTGTTGCATCCTGCAATAAAGAAAAGAAAGTGAACAGTGTGAGAAATTCCTAGATTTGAGTATTGAGCTTCTGTCAGAACCACAATTAGAAAGACCAATGCATGTAAATCCTAAACCCTAAAACCTGGGCCTTTTAAAGCTACTGCATCGTTTATGGTGGAAACCTTTAATGTTGTGGTCTTAAAGGGCAAGGTGGTTGCTTAGGTTTCCCCAAGGACTTGCAAGCCACCCCACCAATCCCACAACAGATCAGTGAAGAAGAGGAAATGAAAACCCTAAAGGAAATGAAAAAGAAAACTGCACTTGGTAGAGAGCAATTTTGAACAACAGCAAGCAACAGTCACACACTTGTTTCAGAGTGTTCTTCAACAGCAACAACATGGTATGGGTTGTAGTGACCAGCGAGCTACCATCACATCCCCACATCTGACTCATCGGCTCCTGTGCAGTGAGTGGAGAGCGGTGGCAGTAGTGGCAGATGTCATACATGAGATCAACCAGTAGTATAGGAAAGATTCAAACAATGACGACACTGGAGGCTAGCTCAACAAAACCCAAAAAGAGAAGGAATCCAAGCAGAGAAACAAGATTAAAGAGCCACAAAAGAAAGGAAAAGAGCCAAAACCTTCACAAGACTGATAAAGCTCTTTAAGGTTTTTAAAACTCTTCAGGAGGTTCTTCAGGTTCTGAAGCCCCTTTATACAAAGAGCTCTTATGGAGCTGCAAAGTCTTCTTAATTAAGAACCCTAATGAAACAGATTCTTCTTGACTTCTCCAAATTCTGCAGAATCTGAAATATTGGAATCCACACCATCTAAACCCTCGACCCCATGGTGTCATGTGCAAGAAGAATTGGATAAGAACTGCTCCAATTCATGTCCATGGCAACCAAAGATAGATAGATTCATGTGTAGCATTTCTAGCTCTCACTCAAACAGAGAGGCCATCACCCCCTCGCCCCCCCCACACACACACACAGAGGGGTGATTCACTCTAGTGTGGAAATTGATTCCAGACTGTGATGGGTGGGGCAGCTAAGATCACCTTACGTCGTTGCAGCACTGCCGCCGTTTACAAGAGCGTCTGGGATTCCGCTCACAGGCTCAAAACAACAGCAGCAGCAATCATCGAAGCTCTAAGATATGTACCTCGATTATCTTATCTGCACAAGAAATGCGATGGAGAAATTTCATTCAATCAAACTTTGAGATATATATTCTCCCTCCCCTCCCCCCAAAAAAAAATCAAACAAACAAACAAGCAAACAAAATTTCAGCTAACCAACAGAATTCAGAAGTCTTACCAAAAGACGAGTTTTTCTGCGCACCCTTGCACACACCCCACACCTCCCTGCCTCCCTTTTTGTTCTAAACGAGTACAACCTCAAGTCCACAATAATACCCACCTCAGCCCACATTCCAGGAAGTAGAACGCAGCGAGCGAGGAAAGGGATAATTTGCAGAGAGGAAGCACGTCAGCTGCTGTTGCGAGAGTGCTAAGAAAGTGTGAGCTGCTGTGGCGAGAGAGAACACACCGTGGTGTGCGCGCAGAGAGCGAGGGAGACGAGAGAGACGAACGAGAGAGACGAACGAGAGCCCGACGAGCTGCGACGTAAAGCAGCGGAAAACAGATGTCGATTTTTACCGTGGCGGTCGTCTTGATTGGTGCATTGGGCGTAGGTCCCACGGCAGTTACCAAGGGGGAAAAGCAGTTGAGAGCGCAGTAAAAACTTGGAACAACTGATATTTGTCGTGGGTTTCTTCGGCTGTTGTATAAATACACTGAAAATACTGCCTGAAAATACCATTTAAAAAATAAAGTCTCTGTTTTTTTAATAAATAAATAAATAAAATTGGGCGTAGCAGCTTTTAAATAAATAAATAAATAAATAAACAAACTATCTTGGGCTCCGCCCTACTACGCATTACCAGTGACGATGATTAAATGATTACAAGTTACAATAACAAGTTCAAATTTAAAAAATAAATAAAAATGTTTGGTTTAATTTTGATTTTTTATTATTTTCTAGATTTAGTATTTGAATTTCTTTTTTCAAAAAGATAAGATTGTGTAAATTTTTCTATGTGTCATCTTTTTGTCAGTCATATTTTGGGTGGTCATGACACAATAATGAATTACAATTATAAATTGAATAGACCATTAAACCTAAAATACTAGTTAAAATGAAGTCACATATATATACACTAGTGTGTTATTTCAACAATGTTTGTTTGATGTTTTTGGTTTTTTTAAAAAAAATTTCTTTTCAAACAAGTGTTGGGCCCCCCCCCCCTTGCCCCGATCCTCCACTTCGCTTTCAATTTTTTACTTCGTCGATTTCCTTGTTCGGTCTGTCCGGAGTAAGGGGAAGGAACTTTTAGAGCATTCGATCAAAACCTGATATCTCCGACCTATCTTTTTCTCATGTCCAGCCCGCTCGTGCTGGCTCATCTTCATTTAGAATTCGCTACCATCGTCCTGCTTACAGCGCTAAACTTGCGAAAACACAAAACCCCCTTCCTAAACCCCGTCACAGACAGATAGACTAAGTGAATTAATATATATGATATATATATTCTCTTTAAGTATAGAAAAGTCCAACTTGTGATGAAAGAATGAATCATTAGTGTAAATACTAGGTCCTAGGTACCACCATAACTTGGAGAAATTCACATTTCTTCCCCTTTACAAATCCTTAATCTTCACAAATGTATCCTTGTTAAGTACCATGATACAAGAAGGGTAATGTGCATTGTGTGGTTATCATGAATGAAATCTACCTTGTGTTGGTATGGTATTCATAAAGCAATTGGAGAAATTTTCCGGTGTATTTGGAGGGCACGTTATCTATTTAAGAAGTTTTGTGTTGAGAACTCTCAAATCACAACATCTCTTGTCGCACTCTTGGTATTATTGGAAAGCCATTCACAAAAAATGGGTGCACCAAGTTGGTTTCATAATTTTTAGACCATTAGTGGAGAAGTTATTGAATATTGAACATTATTTGTATCGAGGATTCATATAAATGAAAACTAAAAAGTATAAGGGTATTTGGGGGTGCTCCTGGTATTGTTGAATAGGATATCTTGAAGGTGGTTTCATGTTTTTCGGATTTAAGGTGGGACGAAATTTGAGTTTTAAATAATTTGTTTCATGGACCTATGCCATTAGTGCAAGTGTAAATAGGAATTGACAATATAACCCAATTACGAAGGAAAAATTGAATTTTAAATTAATTTTAAATGACAAAAATTATTCAAAATTCGATATCTTCCCCAAATGAGATCTAAAAACAATAAAATCATCTTCAAGAAATCTCACTCATTAAAGGTTTTGCAACATTATAAAAAAAACCCTAATTTGTTTATGTATTTTGTGGTTTAAAAAAAGCATTGTTCAATGTTCAATAACTCTTGCACCATATGTCTAAATAGTATGAATCAAATTCAATGCAACCATTTCATTGAAGGTTTTCCAATAGTAGTAAGTCTTAAGAGTGGTGGGAAGCACTCTATAGTTCGGGAAATTTCAGCATGATAAACAAACTATCTTCCATAACATATAAATCCCTCTTTTACTCTTACGCCTAATCCATAAAAGTGAGAAGGACATTATGTCTACTTAACCCTCCCATTCTTAAAGAATAAAGAATAGACATGAGTCCTCTCCCACACCTTCTTATCTAATGGTATGTTTAAGTCCATGATAACATTTACTTAGTGTTTTACAATGGGGAAAGCCCAAGGGTGAGAGCATTCCCAAAATACAAGGTTGGCATCAGCTATTATCACTTCCTATTGTTTTATTTTGGGATTTCCACCCACCCTATTGCTTTGCCCTAGCTTGTTTTCATGACCGCATGTGTACATTTGAGAAGTGATAGGTAGACTATATACCATGCAAGACCAACAATTTTTTTTCATCCATTAAAGTTCACAAAAAAATTTATGTTTTAAAAATGTTATCATTATTTACATTCAATGGCAAAATTCAAAGTTGAACATGTACATCAAATAACAGATGTAAAATCTAATTTGAATATTTTTTAACAAACTCTCAACATAAGTGAACCAATCATAAAATTTGTCAACAAGGAAATGTTGATTTTCAAGCATTACCAAGTTGTTTTCAAAGAAATCAAATGCCTTTTCAATCGTGGGCAAAACATGAAGCCATGTTTTTTATTGTTAGTTTTTTGGCCCAACAAATCTTAGAGATTGCTGGGTTAAAAATTGAAATTAAAAAGATTTTTTCTTTAACAAGGGTACTTACAAAGTTGAGAAGATGTCGTTTACAATCAAATTTTTTTAAAGAAGTTGATATTTGTAAACAAAAACTAACCAAATGATTCTAGAGTTAATTGTAAACCACAATCCAATTTGGTGGAGCTCATTGAAAAGGATCTAAATTTTGAGGAGTTAAAAGAATTTGAAGATTCTTTTGAGCGAGATGAACTTTTGAACATATAAAATGTTTGCAAATTTTATTTGATTTTGATGTTTTTTAATAATTTAAATAAAAATAAAAACTCAATGTTCAGAATAATAAAACTTTTGATACCTTTGTCTAAGAAATGCCTTTGAAAATTGACTAGTGTGAAATGTAAGTGTCTGAGAATTGGCACTTTGAAACCCAAGAAAATTTATTTTTCTCAATTTTTTGAAACCCTCCCTGGGTCTGTTGTATAATAATTATAATAATTGATAATAAAAAATAAATTGAGTCAGGTATGAGAAAAGCTTTTGAAACCCAAACCCGAGGGGTCCTAAGAAAACTAAGGCCTACCCAACACTAGCATTGTACCTAAGCCAAATGTCGAGTTGCCCAGGGTGAATTTCCACATTTCTCTATTGTTGGAAACCCGTTAGCATTGCTTGATGGAATGCACCAAAGTGGCAATGGCATGGCAGGTTTCCTAGCAAGTCTGAAACTATTGAGGAGCTCCTAGTGTTCTTTTAGGTTCTTGGTAGCATTTGCTGCTTGGTAACATCATTGGTTGTAAGAATGAGGAAGATCCTTCCTTATATTATGACATACCACCTAGGGGTTTATTTATTGGCCTTGCCTACTACCAAGGCCCTTAAGGATATTGTGTTTAGATGCAATATAGAGTATAGTAGCTTAATGGAATTTGGCCCCTAGGTAATAGGCCTATTTTTATATGAGGATTTTTGAAAGATGACATTTTGGCTTGTGTTGAAACTTGAGATTAGTTACAGAGTTATAATATCTTAAAGGATTTTGGTTTCTTTTACAGGATTTTTTTAAGATTATATTTTTGCATGGTGGAATATTTGAGTTTTCCGTAATTCTTCTTCTTTTGCCTTAATATACTTTTCAATGCAGATGGCAAAGCTACAGTGTGACACAACCCTAAACCCTTGATAGTCACCCCTTAAACATTCTTACAAGTTTCATTTTGTTTCATATTTGGGCTGAAAGATGCTACCTTTGTTTTGAAGGCCAATATTGTATTAGTAAAATTCTTAGGGTAGCTTGGACTTCTAGTGTGGAGGTTGGCTTGGTGTGTTGTTGTGCTCTTACCAAGCACAAAAGGTTTGTGCTTAAAAAATGTTCTTTTTAACTCCCAGGCATAAAATTATTTTCATTTGGGTGCATGTTTCATTTTTGCCATGTCCAAGGCTTACTTTAGGCCAACTTCCTAGTGTTGGCCTCACAACCTTGATCACAATCCCAATGCTAGGGTTGCACTAGGCCCTTTGGTTCATTTTCATTTTATTTACAAAAAATTGGCCCAATTTAAAATAGATAATAATTGTTCATGTTCATAAGTGATAATGCCATGTACTTATAAAGTAATTGCAGTAAAGTTCTAATTTCCAACTTACAATAATTCTTAAACTTGTATTTATGGTGGGCTTTGTTTTGAAAACAAGGCTCTTATTTTACCTAAATTCACTTATAATCTTCATCACATTTCAGGGCTTTGATTGATCCAAAACTGGAAAACCAAATGTCAATTTATTTTCAATGTTTGTGTGTGTCATCAAATGATTTTTAAAAATAATGATAAATAGATGATGATAATAATAATAATAATAATAATAATAATTTTGAGGTTGCAAATCTCAAATGTATTGTGAAGGTAAACTTCTAATTGGTTGTAAAAAGGACAATAAGCCACAAAAGAGTAGTGACTCAAGATTGATTACAAAACATGATATGCAATTTAGGTTACTTATTTCAATTTAAATGATGATTGAGTTTTGAAAACCATATTGTCTTCACAATATTAAAGCACCTCTATTATTAAAAAACTTTAATACACAAAATTCACATGACCACCAAATCAAAACTTTAAGGGGTTAACACATTGCAATTTGCCACACATTTGGTGAGTGTCTAAAGCTTGTTGACTTGTGAGCACATATTGTTTGGTTGGTGAAGGAAACACATGAGGCTCCAAGGCTCATAATGGGGAGATGGAAATAAAGGGGGATGGCACATCGACCTTATGTGCATGACCATTCACCCAACCCACTTGATAGTACAATAATACACAAAATTAGTACCCTAGACAAGCTCGGGTCAGTATCCACATTGACAAAATGAATAATTCTTTTTTTAAAACATTTAATTAGTTTCTAAAACTTGAAATTATTTTTATTTCCATCATCTACCATGATATTCTCATATAAGTAGTGAAATTATTCAAAATGTTGCCTATGATAATTATGATGATTTTCAACATATCAACTTCATATTTTCACATAAATGTGTTTCACTATTTTGAGGATTATTTGAAGATGAAATTGGCTTAAGGGTAAAGAATGCAATTTATTCAAAGGCTAAATATCATGCAAAATATAGTGTCAATATGTAATGTCTGTTGGAAAATTTGTCATTTATTTATTTTTTATCATAGATATATCTGAGTAAAGTTAATTACCCACCCAACATTGGTTTCTTCCACTTGCAATTTTAAACTCTTCAATGTGTGGTCCTCTTGAGAGCCTTTCTCATTAAGCACCACCCACCACCTCCATAGTTGTACATGGACACATGACCTAATTTTTCCTTTGTATTTGCGGGTACCTCACAATTTACAAGGCATATATACCTTCCTTTGGCCTACTCTTATTTCATGACTTTCTAAAAGGAGGCATTTCCTCTTTACAAACGTAACGAGTGTTGTGCGGGTATACTGTTTTTGATATACCGTAAGCAAGGGTATATTAGGACTCATTTGTTCTCGTCAGGTTAGGTCCTGGGTATAAAACATTATAATTTTTGGTAGATGGGTAGGGTGCAGGTAATCCCCATCATATACCCAAGGTTGGGTTAAGAAAATGGGTATGTATTTTTAATTTATTTAATAAGAATAATAAATGTTCACACTTTCAAATTATTAGGATAGTTGTCAAATACAATGGAATAATTTTTCTTAAAAAGTTTTTACCCTAATTGGATGGGTATATCTTACATATACCCAATGGTATCAATAGGATGTAATTTTTTCAAATGTATATTCTGAGTATGTACTTCATTACAGTATATTAGTTTTAAGAAATAGGTTAAGGTAAGGGATATACCCTAACCATACCTGGTGGGTATATCTGGGTAAAAGATGTACCCACACAACACTGATCCTAACCATGGGTGATGCCCTTGCATTACACCTTGTGAACAGAGAGGTTGGAGATGGAGGTCTGGAGTGTAATGCCCTACTATCAGGGCATTACATGGTGCAATGATCAGGCCAGTATGGCAGGAGGCTCTGTAGTACAGGCCCACCCTGTGAGGGGCATTCTGGAAACCAGAATGCTGCCCATGCAAGGTCATTTGTTATGCTTATAAACATGCAACTCAAATTCCATCCATTTTGTTTTAATGGCTGCATTCGATGATTGAACTATTACCAATGAGGAGTTCAGTAATGCATGCAGAGCAGGGCATTCCCAAATAAGTACTCACTTGAGGTGGAGCTGAAGGGATGCTTATTTTGGGAACACCCCGCTATAAGGGTAAGAACAGGGTGTGACCTAATGTAAAAAATAACATTAGTTGTGATACCCATTGGGTATTAGGCTTTCTCTAATGACGATCTATGGTCAGATTTCATCCCTGGCCAGGCATGTGCAATGAGGCTAATTGGCATCTCTTGTGTCTTGTTTGCCATGAAAGTAGTTGGATGAGGCCAATTGGCTCCATTCAACATTCACAACTTCCATCCATATCGTTAGGATGAATGTCCTTGCAACAATACTAAACCCTAAACCATCGGCCCATTGCTTCAAGAGTAGAGGTTGTTTTCGCTTGTTTGATTCTAGGGTTTACTTTTAGCTACCATTGTTGCATTTGAGTTCAAGATGTTATCATTGCCATTTCCAATGGAGAGTGCATATATTTTGCCAAAGTCTTCATGTGCGCTCGACTTTAAAATGCCATAATTAGTTCCTCATTGTCTACAAGTTGTTGGTATGCTTTATGGTTGGCCATTTATGTATCTTTGTGCATGTCTTCAAAGTTGAAGGAACCACTCTTATCATCTTGTCCTTGTAATTTGTTTTGCCATTGAGTGGTTATGTTTGTACCATTACTTTGAGACATTTTGCATATGGAGTTGTGTAGGTTAATGCAAGTGGTAATTTTGGCTTTGAAGAATTGCACAAGGAAGATTGTGCAACAAAGTGACAACAATTTGAAAAGTGATGGCACATTTTCAACTAGAGGTTGGAATGTCAAGGGATCATCTCCCAAATCTCAATTCTCACTACCTCTTGAATATTTAACATTTAGTTCTTACAACATGCCAATGGTAACCAATTTATAACATTCTACTCTTCAATGTATAACATTTTGTATTTTAACTTCTTAATGATCAAGTGATTAGGTTTGCAATTCTTTTATGTTTGCAACTTATTTTGCACAATTTGTTCCTCGTTACATTATTGTTTAACATGTCTTATTCTTCTCCAATTTATAACATGTTTCTTTCCAATCTATAATATTATGTTTTCTAGTTTTTTGGTGATTAGGTCTATTATTCCACCTTAGTGCACTTTTTCTATTTCTTCATTTGCTTGACCATTCCTCTTGGATCTATATGGTTCTATTTTCTTGCTGATTAACATATTAGGTCTATAACTCCTTTGTGTTTACAACTTATTGTGCACATTTTATTCCTTGTTACATTGTTGTTTAACATGTTTTTGCTCTTCTCCAATCTTCGAGTATCTCAAAAAAATCATAAACCTTATGTTCACCATTCCTTTGCACCATGTGTAGATTTCATTACATTGTTTCTTCCATCTAACAATTTTAATAGTGGGCCCAAGTTGCCATTTTGTCAAGCATGGCCTCTTTTTCCATAATTTAAACCCAATACAGTGAGTAATTGTGCATCAAATGTAGATGTGTAAACACCTCCAATTCTTTTTAATGTGTTTGAAGTTTTTATTGAAATCCTTTTTAAGTCATTTGACCTTGAACAAATCGTGGAGTTATTCGACTCACAATTTGACCCACAATGTGACCCACCTTTGAAAAAAAACGAATGTACAAGAAATTTGTAAATTAATGACTAAATTAATGATTTATTTTTAATCGTAATTACCACATATTATGATTTGCTATAAGGCCTAGTCACTTTGGACAAGTCACATAAAATTCTAGTTGCAAGAGACAATATGTGGCACCAAGTTGCAATGGTAATCACATAAACATGTGACTTGAACTTTTCATCCATTCAAACCAACTTACATGGCATTGTCATTTTGCAACTAATTTGACAACTCAACAATGTAGTTGCATTATATATATATATATATATATATATATATATTTGTTAATTTGATTAAGTTCAACCTTTACCATGTTGACATGTGTCATTACATAGGCTAGGCTTAAAAAACTAGTTTAATTGACTAGGTAGGTCACCTATGTTGGCTATGTAGGTAATGAATATTCTGTCAACATTCCAACATTGATCGCAACCCATGTCATTTGTGGGACTTGATCCTTGAATTCCCAAAGATGGAAATCAATTCCCTTACCACCAAGCCACCCCACATGTTGCAACAAAATAACAATGTGCATTCCATTTTACTTACTTCATTGAAAACATTACATAAAAATTTTGATCTTTGATATTTTATTACAATTTTGTCAAAATAACAAGATTAAAGTTTAAACTTAAGTTTTTTGCAATAATGTACACAAACACATTTTTCCCCCTTAAAAATGTAAATTTATCTTAAAAGAAAAAATATTTGAATTTTGTTATTCAATACAATTTCAATGATCATTCCGTGGAAAAAATAAATTCAATCACATGATTTATAAATGGATAATGTAATAAATATATAAATAAATAAGTTTCATATCTTAAACTTTCATTTGCTTCTAAAAATTATATTATACAAATTTTTTGATATATCATAATTTAACCAATAGAAGTTAATTGAAATGTGTGATATATAATTTATTCACATATAATATTTATAAATGGACCATAAATAGATTTAACAAAATATAATAAAATCTCTTTTATTAATTATATTATTTCTGATATAAAATATTAATCTAGATAATCAATTTTAATTTTTAAATATTTATTAATTCCATAAAATTAATTTATTTTATGAAACTATAAATTTTATTATATTTACATATATAATATCTTAATTTTTATTTAAAATTATGATAAAAAATTCATGTAAAAAAAAAATTATGTTTTCTCACATTTTAGACCTCTATTTGATTTGAAAAATTGTATTATACAATTTTTTTTATAGTAGATCATAATTGTACCAACAAAATGTAATTTGGATGTATGATATATAACTTATTCACTATATAATGTTTATAAATGGGTCATAAGTTATTCCTATTACCTAGCCTATTCAATACATTAATAACATTGCCTACTTAATATAGAATTTAATTCAAAAAAATCACATATATCAACATGATTAAATACCTACTATCAATTAACTTACTTACATACTACCTAATACCTACTACTTATAATTTAGCATACCTAATTAATTAATTATTAAAAAAAAACTATGACATATCAACATCATAAAATACCTACTATTTATCCACATTATATTACCTACTACCTAGCCCTATTTCTACCATTAATTGCCATGGGTCCTTTGAAATTTTCACAAACCCACCAAACCTTACTACACATTTAATGGTTAAGTTCACGGAAGAAAGTTAAGGGAAAACAATTAGACCATTAAATCCAACAATTTCAGTGGCCAACTCTTTTTTTTTCACATTTAATTACATGTGCATTTGCGACTAGGATTTATAGTCACAAATGAAATTGAAAAGATGCCACATGGTGTCCAATGGCCTATGAACCACCTTCAAAATTATAGAAACAACTATTTATTTTGAGATGCCATTAAAAATGGATGCTATAAATGTATTTTTCATTTTCATTTTTATCCAAATCAACATTAGTCGCAAGTATAAGTTGCATATGCAATTATAAACCACTTTGTAGTTGTCTATGTGACTACAAGTCATTTTTACCAAGTGTTTTGAAGGATAGTCATATTTAAAATCACAAAAATAGTTGATTTGGATAGAAGTTGCAAACACATGGGTTGGAATGGACATGATTGCTTGTAATGGAGGTGGATGGAATGAAGCCAAAAAATCATATGATAATATTTGGAAGTTTCAAATTGAGTGGGTAGCCAAATTGCCATGGGTAGAGGGTTTGATGTGATGGAACAAGTGCATTGTGTTGTAGTGAAGCAAATTGGAAAATGGGTTAAGTGAAAACCTTGTTCCATATTCTTGCACATGGTCATTCAATGGCTGGAATGCAAGTCTTTGTATGAATTGTTTATGAACTTGTAAGTCCAAAATGATCCACCCATGCATTAGTTTCATGGAGCTAGATTAATCCTTGTTGAATTCATGTAATAATCAAATACAAGGTTAATCCCACCATTATAAACCCCTTTATGCTATTTGGCAAGTCATCAGTGCATCACAATTGTTGCTTCAATGCATCATAGTTGTTGTCTCATCCATTTTCAAAATATGTCAAGCCGACAGAGGTTGTTATGATTCATGTTTTGGGTTTTGTTGAAGATGAATGTTGTTTCAGTTCAATTTCATTCTTGAAAAACAAAATGCACAATTGCTTGAACCAACTCTTGTAGCTAGTTGTTGTGATGTATGCACAAAAGTTTTCCACTCTTGATAATTTCTCATACCATGCTACATATGAAATGTGTTGAGGAATTCAATCAGCCCATGGTGGAGGCCAATATGCTTGACCCTTGAACTGTTTGTTGCATTTTTGCCCATTATTTCCATTGCAATTTTGGAGGGGAATAGGTGGATGTGGACAAGCTTGCTAGACCAAATGCCCATCCCTCGTGCTGAGGAAAAATTCCAGTTGACAATGTGCCCTCCAGGCTCCAGATTCACTAGAAAATTTCTGCCTGGGCTTTACAATAGCTTGGACACTTTGGAAGAAGACAAAAGCAAATTCCCTTCAGTTTCCATCATACTTAGATGCCTCTATTTATATAGATTGTAATGGGTACATTCTATTTAGAAGCTCTTGTTAACCCTACCTTAGAAACTTTTTCCTCTTCATTTGGTGACACATTGGCTTCACAACAAATTGTTGTTAATTTCATATGACCTCATGTAGGCTAAGCTAGAGTATACAAATTCTCCCACCCACCCCCCCTCTAGGCTAAAAGCACAAAGTGAACCACATCTTGTGAATGTGGGCCAAAAGGTCATCATTGGAAGGATATATACTTCTTATGTTCCCAAGAACTAGTCATGTCAAACAAGCAACAAAATTGATTGCACCACATCTTACTTTTAAAGAGATTGTGTAGAGCCCACTTTTGCAAAAGGATGATACTTCCATTCATTGGAAGTTACATCTACAAGTTGTAGTGATGGATTGGTCTACCCATTTGATTGATCCATTGCAACCAACTTGGAACAATTGGCAACTTTGGAGACACCTTAAAATGAAATACATTAGTAGGCTGATTTAAGTCTCCATCTAGTCTTTACATGACATGATATAGACAAGGATGTAGAGGAGTAAAACTTTCATTTAGACATGTTGATATTTTCAAAAAAATAATTTCTCAAAGAATTTTTTTGTGTGTGTGAAGGAAAATGAAGCATCTTTTGAAATATTTGAGAATATTCTATTTGTCAAAATGGAAATTTCAAAATTAAATACTTATATAGTAGAGACCTGATGAACTTGCTATTCAACTATGGGTACAACTGATTTCTTAAAATTTCGCCAAAATCCCCCTTAGAACTTGAACAGGTAGGCTATGTGCAACATTTGGATACTATCAAACATAATAAAGATATCTTTATATTCACCTTGTCTTCACCCTGTCTTTGGACCTCCTTTCACCCCCTAACCCCTCTTTTAGTGGCATCTGTAAAGTAAGGAAATTTTATTAAATCTCAGCATGAAATGCTGAAACCCACTACGAAATCCTGAATCTCAGCATTTAATGCATGAGGTTCGAGAGGAATTATAGTACTTGTACAGGTAGGAGCAGTGAAAAGCTATGTAGCAGCAGCGGAGGCGCTCAATGAAAAAAAAAAAAGACAGGGTGAAACTCAGGGTACTGATGCTGTCTTTTCCTGACTTTACGGATATCTCTAATACCTATCTTGGTTAGACACCAATTAATTATTTTTGACAAATACTTTTCTCACAGGTCAAAAATTTGAAAAATGGCAGAGGCAAGTACCTAGCCTGGTTCAGCAACAAGTACACATGAAAATTAGGTATGATTGATAAATCACTGGAGCAGCTGACAAAAGGGTTTCAATTGTGGATATGGGTCATAACTTTCATGCACTTTGAAGAGTGAATAGGGTTGTTGGAACATGTTTGTAGTTTGTACCCAGAATTCAACATGCCACATGTTCATGCTCATTTCATGTACTTGGTAGCTTCTTGAACACCATCAGGCAATACCTAGTTCAAAAACCCTAACATCATATTTGCCCATAGTTGTTAATGCAAATTTTTTCCCTCTCAAGTCTGCCTTTTGCCCCCATTTTTTTTTCACCTTGTCACATTGTGCACCCATAACCTCCCATGTTACAAGTACCATGGGGGCATGGATATAACATGCCAGGTAGAATGGACCGAGTGTCACATAACACAGTAAGTAACATGTTACATACCCCTAGCACTCATAACATGCCCCAAACTTGTATGACATGGACCCAAAACATGTGTGAGAATGCAAAGGTGAAAAAACAAAATGGGGCAAAGGGCAGAGTGAAGAAATTTTTTTGCAGCAAACTTGTACTGACTACATTAACAACTATGGGCAAATATCATTTTGGGGGTTCACCCATGCACTAAACCCCTCGATGGGCATTAGGTTTTTCAAGAGACTACATGGATCCGATGTGAAGCCTTTTCAACAAAAACAAGGGAAAGGCATAACAAAAGAGAACAAAACTCCTTAAAACAAAACCTAGGAATCAAATCACCTTGGCTCCTATGTGCTCATCTTGTGAGCTTGTTGTGGCTCCACCAACTACTCCTACTATACATTAGTTTTGTTGTTTCTATGATGTCACAGGTGCTTTTCTGTGGTGCTTGTGTGTGGCAAATCCACAATGTCAAATGGGTTTATGTATCATTCTTGTGGACTGACATCCTTTCCATTCTTAAATTTGAAAAGAAGTCTTCAAAATTATAAGATTGAATGTGGTCAATTTTTTGACCTGACCGTTTGCCAAACAATTCAATATGTGGATCACGGGGTCCTTGCTTTCAAATTTGGGATAAATTTTGTGCAATAGGAATTCATTTGACAATCAATAGTAAACTCAATTTGGATTCCTTTGGGTGGTAGAAAATTCTTCAAAATATTTTTTTGGGGGGAATTAATTGATTAATTAATTAACCTAATGTAGTTCTTCTTTCCCATATGATCAAGCCCTTGCACTCATGAAAACTCCTTGCCTTTGTGGACAATACACTTGCACAATCATTTTTCATGGTTCCTTTGAATTTGAGTAAAAAGTGTATACAAGGCTATTTTGATGCTTCTAGTTTTGGAATTGTTGTGATCGAAACTTTCAAACCTTTTTCCCTATGCTTATATAGGTAGAGGCATGAGTGAGTGATTGCCTTCCTTGTGGGGTTGGTGGGTTCTATGTATATACCTACCTATATGGTTGTAGAACTAGGTTTTTAGTTGGGCACTCATTCATTCAATTCCCTTTTGTTTTTGCATTATATTCCCACCTAGTTTCACCACAACCATATTATGTTGGGATATGCTTCTTTGCTCTCCAACTCAATGCAGTTGGAGATTACCACGTGGTGAATAAAATATGCTTTGAAGACTCATCAAACCAAAAGTAATGTTTTTTCTTAATGTCTAATTGAGAACATTATGGGTTCCTCTCTAAACTGTTTGTTGGGCCTATTGAATTTCCTCGGTTCTGATTTCAATTTATTTGTGTGGTTGTAGAAGAACCTAGAGCACTTGACTCCTTTGGCAACCTGGCATTGTTTTTTGTGCCTACCAAAGCACAAAAGGTATGCTAACTTGCTTTGTTTGATTGGTGTTACTTTTTGTTTTATTTGTGCTCTCTCTTGGAAGCTTTACCGTTTTCGCTTTCCACATTTTTAATGATATTTTCTCACCATGACATCATTACATAACAAATTTTTTCAGCAACCTAAACATTTTTGGTTATAAGAATTTGTAAAAGCTAAACAACACAATTATATAAAGACATGGGTTGGTTTTCCTAGAGTAGTTGGAGGGCATTTTAATCGCCAAAATTTTTCCTCTGCAAAGGGTGGGCATTTTGAAAATGTAATGCCTGCTCGTGTGGGTTAAACCTTCAATTCCATTTTTGTCTTGAGATACCCAAAGGGTATCCACAAAGTATCACCAGAACAAATGAAGAGTAAAAATTGGCTTAGGTCTTTACACTTTGTAAGTCCTTCAGCCTCCAGCTTTACCCTACACATAATTCAACACAAATAGTTGGAAATAAAAGTATTGTTATCAAGTTGTCAAAAAAGCCTAATCATAGTTGAAGGGTTTGAATCTCTAACCATCATCACACTTATCAGCTTCCAAGTTAATGTACAAGGCAAGGAAAATGAAGATTTCCATCAAACAAAAAATCAAAATTGAATCATTTCAAAGATTTTTTGAAGATTGTAAAGCCCATTCAAAAAATGGACAAAAAATTTCATCCTGTAATGTGATGTCAAAATACACTATTAAAAATAAAGCTAGCTCTTTAGGTGTCATCAGGGGCCATCATGAACTCTCTTTCAGTTAGCTAAGAGAAAATCCTTAATCAACTTTGGAATCAACATAGTAGATGTCTCTACTTATCAATTTATGTGCAAGAGAGTAATCAAGAATTCTAAAGGGCTACTAAACCCAAATGCGCAAATATTTTATGTTTATTTGGACCTGAAAGATGGACATGTTTAAGTATTATACAAGTTTAATTTACCCAATGCTAAAATACCCCCAAGTGTGACAAAATTCTTAAAAACTCTCCCAACTATCATCAGCATATCAAAACTCTCTCTTACTTTAATTTATGTGCAACCCAAACCCAAAAAACCAAATTGGACCGATGTTGATGTGTTTTGTTGTAATAACAAAGTTGACATTGGTAGGGTTTAGTTGCAATCTAATTAGCAGAAAAATCAATGGGTGAATATTAAGTGCAAGAATTGAATTGGAATGAAGATAATTCTAGTCTCAAAAACCAAAAAAACCCAAAATTAACGACACACTCACTCACTCATTCACTCATGTGTAATTAATTGTTTTGTTGCAACAAAACTTTTGTTGTAGCAAAGTTGGTGTTTGTTGCTGTTGCAATTAATTAGCAGAAAAATCAATGGGTAAAATTTGTGTGCAACAAAGAAAACAGGGATGAAGATGGTGAAGTCTTTTTTTCTTTTTTCTTTTTTTCCCCTCCTAATTTTGTGTTGTAGCCACAATGGCAACCTATCCACAAGAGGAAAGAGCCAAATTATACACAAATCATGATGATCTTGTGTACTTGTTTTGTTACAAAACAAAGCTCCTGAGTGATGTCGTCGTCGTTGATGTGTGGTGGTGGAAAAGGACAAGAAAGGAGGGAGGGAAAGGAGGAAGAGGAAGAAAACGGGGCTTTTGCGTTTGTCAACGGGAAACCCGAGACACAAAAAGGAAGGAAGGAGCCCAGGACGGTGGTGATGGATGGACGGCGTGCTGCTGGTCGTTTTTTTTTTCGGGGATTTTCTATTCGGGGACGTTTTCGATCACTCTACTACGACTTCGGGGCTTGAATCAGTCGTTGCAGCTTTTTTGTCTCGTTGCAGCATCTTAATTAAGCAGCCTGTGAGTCGCAGACTAGTCGCCAGGAGTTCCGGTCTACTACAGTTGTATTGAATCCCCTTGAACGTCCTCAACAGTCCTCGAACAATCCTCACTTGTATTATTGTTTTGAGAATTTGCTAAGTCCAGAAGAAGCTCCTGCGTTCTTGGATTTTTTTAAAATTTTTTTTGGGGGGTTTTCTGTTTTTGCCTGTCTCTGGGGCATCAACAAGCTCGAATTCTGAGTTCTAATGGTGATGATGTATTGAAGAGATCAGCGGTGTGATTCCCCACCCTGCAAGCCCTCGCATTACTGACCCAGATCTCGTTGTACCATCTGAAAGCAATCTCTATTGTGCCATCTCTGTGTGTTCACGGCTCTGCAAGCTTTTGGATTCGGGTGTGGTAGTTCTAGAGTTGTTGTTTTCCGCTTGTTGTTGTTGGTTTGGTTTTGTGTGGGTTGGAGGACTGACCGGGGTAGCTGTAGTAGCTCCCATGGCAAGTGCTTTCATGGGAGAGCGTCCCAAGGGAAGTGCCGGGAAGAGGATTACCATTCTGAGTATCGATGGTGGTGGAGTGCGTGGTCTCATACCTGCTACTATTCTCCACGAGCTTGAGGCCAAATTGCAGGTAAAATCATAATCGATCAATCGATCAATCGATCCCATCCGCCATCTCGCGCCGGTTGTTGTAAGTCGATTTTTGATTGTAGAGAGATGCGATTCCTCGTGCAGATAGGTTGTTGTAAGCAGATAAATTTTTGTAGAGAACGAACTCGATGATTCTTGGTGAGTCGAATGTTTGTAGCATCTGAGAACTCGACTCTATTGTAGAAAACTTGATTCGAGCTTTTGGGTCTTCGCGATCAAGATGCTTATACCCAGAAGCGTCAAACCAAATCTAATGAGCGGGTCGAGGATCCATGATCTTTTAGGCTTCCTTGATTTTTCCAAACAGGATTATATCTTGCTGACAAAATTCTTCATTCTGGACAATCTAATTTCATTCTCATGGGTCCCCTGATCCATTTTTTATTAAGATTGAGTGGTTGAGTGCACAAGGCTCTTCTTCTGGCATGTTTCCATGTTTCCAACTCTTTGCAGATTCTGGCTGGAGATTTGCTGAAGCTGTCTACAGAAGCACAAATCTCACATCTGTGGAGCTGGTCAATTGCTTGCAGTGTTTGAGCCTGCTAGTCACAGAAATTAAGAAGATGAAACACTTTGAGAACAACAACAAGAAAAAGTTTACTGGTGGCAGAGTGTAATATACTAATCCTTTTTCTGGGTGGTGCAGAGATTGGATGGGCCAGATGTTAGACTTGTGGATTATTTTGATATGATAGCAGGGACCAGCACAGGAGGATTGATCACCGCCATGCTTGCTGCTCCGGGTAATGACAGCAAGAGACCTCTTTGCAGTGCAAAGGATGTAGTCGAATTCTATCTATGGTATGCAGGAAGAGTCTTCCCTCAGGCAAGGTAAAATCATCATCATCATCATGATGTCATTCGTGTGATCATCAGCTCCTGAGATCCTTCTCCTCCTACTCCTAAATTTTTTTTGTTGCATGATCCACCCATGACCTAAATTTGCATCTCCATCCTCTCGCAGTCATCTCTCCAGCATCAACAAGAACAATGAACAATCTTCATCCTGGCCAACTTCAGTGCCCGAACAATTTGCTCTTGATTGATCCTTGCAGTAATCTGTCTTTCAATGGCAGAACAATTCTTACTACAGTGAGTTGTGGAAAATTCAATTCTTGAGTCACGAGTGTTCAAATCCTTTCTGAGTTCCTTAAACAAATTTATTTTTTCTTTTGCAAGCTTTTGGATTTTTGAGGAGCTGATGATTCTGTGGGGATGTGTGGGTGGGCTTGGTTTGTTTGTACTCTATACAGAGGACCATTTAGTCAAACACGAATGAATTTCACGGCACTAAATGGACCCAAATACAAAGCAAAAGGTTTGGAGAAGGTCCTGAACAAGTACTTTGCAAGTGACCCACTTCTGGATGCATCTCTCACATCCGTCCTCATTCCTGCTTTTGACACCAAACTGCAACAACCTGTGTTTTTCTCATCATGGCGGGTGGGTGTGTGCATGTGTGCATGTGTGCCTGATTTTCCCTTGCTCCATCCCATTGATCTTGCAGTTGCACTTTGCACTGCATGGATCTTTTTCTCTTGCAGTTTGTGCTTGTAGCAACAACAGATTGTTTCCATGACAATTGCAAATTGACCTAGCTTGAACAAAACGCAATTCTTGTGCAATTTTGGAAAGGAGATTACAAAGGGTTTCATTGCAGTTAGTTTGGAACCTTATGCAGTTTTTTTGGTTTTTCACAGGCAAGTTCAGATCCTCTAGAAAATCCTCCAATGAAGAAGGTATGCCGAGCTACATCAGCAGCTCCAACATTTCTGCCACCGGTGCAGTTCACTCTCACAGATGCAACAGGTGGTTCACGGGAGTACAACATGATTGATGGTGGTGTTGCTGTCAGCAATCCGGTTTGTTTTTTTCTGTCTTCTCTTTTGACGCTACTCCCAAAAAACTGTTGACAAAAGGAGTTTCTTCCTTGTTGAAAAAAAAGCCCCCAACTAAAAGCTCCTCCTTTCTCAATCCTTTTGCATCAAGTCTTTTATTCTCCAGACATGACAGCCTTAATTTGTCCTCCTTACATAATGTTAAAGACAAGAGAGCTTCCTTGTCTTTGTTGCCCACTGATGGTTTCAGGACCAACATCTGAATGTGTTATACCAAGAAACAGCAAAAACTGCTTTCGGTATTAATAGACCAATGTGTGTTTTGTGTAAACTGCAGACTTATGTGGCAATCACACAGGCAATTAAGGAGGTGCAATCAGGTGGCCGTTTTTCTGGAAGAGTGGAATACACGGTCAGAAATTCTGAACTATTAACTCCTGGATTGCTTCAAGTGTTACGAGATCCCAAATTGACATGTCCCCCATATATTTTTACCTCAAAAACACAAATGCCTACAAATTCCTGATATCTGAAAGATTACCAAGAGGAGAGGGGAGAGAAGATCAGGTTGGTAGGTACAATTATGTCTTTATGTGTCTCATGGTTTCTAGACTTATGATGTGGCTATTTTGTGCAAATTTGTGCAGAATTACAATGATCTATTAGTGCTGTCGCTGGGCACTGGACAGCATGTGACAGGATATGATGCAAAGGAGATAGCCAGATGGGGTGCACGTGATTGGCTCCTAAACAAAGGTGATTCACCTCTGGTAGACATGGTCTACTATGGGAATGCAGATATGGTGGACTACAACCTCTCTACCATCTTTCAGTCTCAGAATTGTGGCACCAATTACCTCCGTCTCCAGGTACTTACGTACGGATGCTGGTGAAAGTACACCTGGTCAATCAGGCTGTTGAAGATTCATCACTGAGTTTACCTGTCACTATGGAGTTCATGAAATGCTGTTTTGGCTGATTGGCAGAATGATATGATTTCTCTCAGATCAAATGATATGTTTTTTGTGATATGATGCTTGCATATGCAGACAGACAATCTGAAAGGTCATATGACAGCAATTGATGACTCAAGCCCCACTAATTTGTATAGACTGATCAATACTGCGAAACATCTACTGGATGAGCCTGTCTCGGAGCGCAACTTCCAAACTGGGATGCTTGCCTCCATTCCCAATACTGGAACAAACCGAGAGGCATTGTACAGGTAACACAATCCTGCCACCAGACCCAGTAAACTTTGGGAAGGATTTTGGGAGAGGGAAGAAAGAAGGTTTAGCTCATAAGTACATTGTATTTCACAGGTTTGCAGAGTGGCTCTCAGAGGAGCGCAAGGAGAGGTTAGCAGCTGCAGCTGCTGCCGCACCTCCTCCAGCTGCCGCTGAAGCAGCAGCCCCAGCACCAGCTGAAGAAGCTGCAGCTCCAGCAGCCCCTGCGGAAGAAGCTGCACCTCCAGCTGAAGAGGCCAAAGCTGAGGAGCCGGCAGCTGCTCCTGCAGCAGAGGCAGCACCAGAGGAGGCCCCAAAGGCAGAAGAGACAGCAGCAGCCTACATTACCTTTCCTCATGCTCCATGGACAACTGCTTACACTCAACCTAGTGCCTATCCCTCTGCTGCTACTTATACAACACAGTCAAGCTTCAAAGGTTCTTCTCTCTTGCGATCTCCATTTGAATCTCCTTATGAATCTCCCTCATACTCAAAACCTGCATATGAATCCTCTGTTGATTTATACACAAAACCTGCTTATGATTTCTCCTACTCTTCTGCTATAAAATCTTCTCACCAAGACTGCGTATCCTCATATACTCCCTACACAGCAGAACCTGTATATGACTCCTCATATTCTTCTGACATGAGATCTACCCATGAAGATTATGCCTCGTCCTATACTTCATATGTGAAGCCTGTTCAAGAATCATCCTACTCCTTGTACACAAGGTCTTCTTCTCATGAGGAATATGAATCACCATTTGCTTATTCATACTCAGAGCCAGTGTATGACAAGTCCACCAACAACTCCTCACACGCAAAACCCATGCATGAATCTTCTTCCTACTACTTGCAACCAAGTTACCAAACCTCATTCTCAACAGCAGCCTCTGCATATGAGCAGCCTGCTGCTGCTTACAACTCATCAATTAGCACTTGCTATACTCCGCCACCTTCATATCACTCTTCTTCATACGAGGAATCATCCGAGTATGAACAATTTAGTGATTGGAGATCAGAGTCTGAATTTTCAACACCCTCAACATCATCAAGATCAGGACAATATTCTCAACCCAGCAGCCACAACAGTTCTACCAGACTGTCTGATTATCTTGGGGGTTTCTCTTAAGCAGAAACTTTAGAGCTTTCCCTCTAGTCTGTTTCTAGAATTTTTTCCCCTCTCTCTCTAGATTCTCCAATTCTGACCTTTGTTTCTTGATCCAGATTGTCCAAAAATCTAGATCCAGTGTGTTTTATCTTCTGTAGATGTGTGTGCACAGGTTCTTGCAAGAAGAATGTGAAAAACAAAAAGCGTTTTCTTCTTCTTCTTCTTCTAGGTGCGCAATGTTTTGTTGATTTGTGAGATCACAATTTTTTTACAATTGCTTGTTTTGTTTCGCAGTGTTTTTCTGGATAGAAAAAACATGCGTACAATATTTATATCATGCAAAATGCGTAAGAGTATGTAAGAACGGGTCCACAAGCAGTAGTAGTATATTGACTTGTAAGTGAGAATTCGGGTGACATTCAAGCTTTAAATACATGAATTTTCTGTAGATGGTACAAAGATTCTTCTTTCGGCATAGCAGTCATAACACAGGCCATTTTTCATATTCTTCTTTGATGTTTGTGAAGAGAGTGGTGCTGAGATAACACTCAGCAGAACTGGGGAATATCACCACAATCAACTTGCCTGCATTCTCTGGCTCCTTAGCAATCTGTTTCATTAGAACAGCAATTTCCAAGCACAAAACACTTGTCACCAGAAATGCCCAATC
>Ga0116229_10001526_pt1 | contig 36510 bp, 20 predicted proteins | sample S1TSphgellanicum_3_FD_87313 | JGI IMG/M metagenome (GOLD analysis project Ga0116229, IMG submission 87313) | Host-associated microbial communities from peat moss isolated from Minnesota, USA - S1T2_Fc - Sphagnum magellanicum MG | ecosystem: Host-associated > Plants > Peat moss > Unclassified...
AAAAAAAAAATTTAAATTTTTTTTTTTATAAAAAAATGGAAAAAAAAAAAATTTTTTCCCTCCCCCCCCCCCCCCCAAATTTTTTTTTTTGTTTAATCCCCCCCCCCCCCCCCCCCCAGCCACCTTGTTTTGAGTTTCATTACATAGGTCATAAAGGTTGTCCTATTTGGACTTATTCAAAATAATTTCTAAAATGACAAAGATTACTAATAGAATTAAATTTGAGTGATTATAAACACCAAAATGTTATAGAAGGTGTAGAAGGTTGACTATGTACATTTGTGTACAACCACAATATAAAAATTATTTTCCTCTTGTATTGATAGTGTGTGATGTCATTGAAAAGTGTTTTGTTTTCTTCTTGGAAAAGTTTGAAATTTCTTGTTTCTTTTTATTTTAGGTTTAAGTTTCCTAAAGACTCATAGGGTTTTCAAAAGCCTCATTATGCTTAAAAGCTTCAACATGTTTTCCTTTTTCTTTGTTGATTTTTTTTGTTTCAAGTGGGTGAACATATGATTCAGTGGTATCAAAAGAAATCACTTCAAAGAATGGTTAAGGAAGTAAAATTGGTTAAATAATATTCATAGGTCATTTCCTTTATATTTTCTTAATATTATAGATTTGTATTCTCATGTTTACCCATTGCATGTCAAAGTATATGGTTAAATTAATTATTATTATAATAGGTGGAATCATTTCAAAATTGTATTATTGATTTCTATGGCCCTTTTGGGAATCATGAATTTCAGTTTTGGAAATTCACAAATAAACTATACTTACTCAATTAATTACCTAATAAAAATAAAATGAACACCATCTAAAGTACCTTTGAAAACTATAAACCCGCCAAAATAAGTATAAAATGTTTTTGACCAAAAAAATCAAGGAAAATAACTAGTGCTACTTTCTTGAAATTGTTTGGCTAAGAAATGATTAGGAACATCAAAATTCAATTTTTTAAAAAAATCATTGAAATTTCAAAGTCTATACAGCCTAGTTAATTGATTTATTAAAAACACTTTATGAAAACTCTTCTTTAAGTGTTTCTTATATTTTAAAAAAGTTTGATGATTCTAGTAAAATGAAAATGTGATGTTTTTTGTGGTACCACCCAATCATACTTTCACCCAAGTGTGATATGACACCAACAACATTGGGGTTAAGGTGTTGACAACAAGGACAAAGAACATGCCAACTTTTAGTGCAAGATCTTTAAACTACATAACCAACAAAAACCTTCAATATACTACCATTTGATGAATGATTCAACTTGGAATTTCAACTCAAGTTGGAATGGCAATTAAAAGGAACAAGAATGAAAGCTATTATATCATTATGATTAAATTTTGGAACTCTTAGAAAATGATAGCCATGAAAATTATTACTAGAACATTTCTTGATGGTAAATGCGTGATGTATGAATATGTGTTTCATGAATATTCTACCAATGATATTGTTGCTTGAGAGCTTGTTGAAAATAACATTGTAATATTCCTAGTTGTTATTATTGATGTTAAGAGTGTTGAGGTTGGAGGCTTATAGTCTAGTTGTTTAAAAATAATCCATTGTCAACATTTATGCATTGAAGACCATATAAAGTCCTTGCAAATTGAAAGTCCAACACATGTTGCAAAAATTCTTGAATTGAATAAGGTTCTTATTCCATCTTCTATTTCAACAGTTGCCATTCTTCCAAAAGTTTCATACAAAAGTGAAGAAGATATATGTGATTTTTAAAATTTTGATATGGTGATGCTTTGACATTGGCTGGAAGGCACAAAACACATGGGGTGTAGCATAATGAATGATCCCATTATAATCACAAATATTGGTTGTACATCATTCATTAATTTCATTGGTTGCACATTCAACTTTTGTTTGGATCCTAAAACCCTAAAGGATTTGTTAAAGGGTCAATATGATACACATGACATTATTAAGTTTCAATTGACATCTAATGCAGAATTGCTAAGATTACAATGTAATTTCACAAACATCTATTGAACAATATACCAAAATATAATAGAACTTTCATTTATATGAATAGTAATATAAGAGCACATGCTCTTTACAATTGGATTGCAAATTCCATGCTCAAAATTTTATTTTATTTTCCATTTTGTGATTTCAAATTTTTGGCAAAATTTTTCAAAATTTTAACAAAATTAATCCAACTTACACTAAACATAAAAGTTCCAATTTTTTTTATTACTAGCTAGTGAAAACTTGGGGGAAAATCTTATTCAAAAGTTTAGTTTCTATTCATTTTCTAAATAAAATTAGATTTTATAGTTTTAAAAAATTGTAATAAAAATGCATTAAACATTTATGTGTTGAAATTTTTATGTTGAAATACATGATAATTCAAGCAACAATGTGTGAAATTGGGTGAAAATTCAAAGATGGGGTCTTGATTTATGTGTAGGGCAAGGCTCAAGGTGACAACATTCTTGAAGGGCCTCGGTGAAGCAGAAGTTAAACTAAACCCACATTTCATGTATGCCCTCACATGTGAACCTTATTAGTGTTGTCTAGTTATCCAATTCATGGACAAAACTCCGGATATGAATAAAAAATATTCTCACTTCAAAAAAAAAAGATGGATATGTATATTTAAAATCCCACATATTTCCATATATAGACAATTATGTATTCAATTTTTTTCCCTTTTGTTGGTTATGAATAGGCAATTATTGAATGTTGAAAAATCATGGATATGCATAGAGGATATGCATTAACAATTTGTCACTTCTCATTCAAAATGTCAATTGGGGTTTAAGGTTTTGAATATGAATGCATATCTTTGAAACTAAAAAAAATCACAAACTTAAAAACTTCATTGTAGATATGTATAATTTTTTTGGTTATCTATAACTCCCATACACATATAGTGTTTTTTTTTTTCAATTTTTTGCAACCTAGCAAAAAAAAAAGGTTGACGAATGCAACAAAGGTTTTTTTTATTAAAAAATACACAATATACACCATATTTTGACCAAAAAAATCTAAAAGTTCCCAAATTTAAACAATGTGTTCTTGTATGTCTTCAAAACTAGCTAGGATTCCCAAAAACATTAATGTGGACCTCCAAGACAATTGCCATTTACTGTTAATTAATGCACTACAACAAAAGATGTCCCTATATGCCAAATGATTTCATTGGATTTTGAGTGAATTCACTGGTCTAGTGAATAGGGACTAATGAACTACACCCACATTTTGTAGTAATGATGTTGCGGATCCTAACCATTGCACCTGCTTGAGTAATTTGAAAAACAAACATTTTACATAATTGGACATATGCCCAAATAGTCCCCAAATGTAAAGATACATATGGTTAATAAAGTGTTTTTCATCCATGGATATGAATAATTTAGAATCTATATCTAGAGGATATGTATAATTTATTTTTTTGAAATTAATGCACTTTTAGGATATGCATTTATGCATAATTGGGAATTATACATATACATAACTAGCCAACCTTGTATAACTGGACAATACTCGACCATACCTAAAGTAGCCCTAACTTTAATTTGATTCTCAAGATAAATTATGTCATAATGACAATTTAAAATGAATTATCTGTCTAAAAACTAAATGTGCTTTTAAAAACATAATGTGTTTCCAAAAATGAAATAGAGTAAAATTACCCATCACCAATTGGGCACCTATGACTAAACATGGATTTAGGAAGATGGGTAAAGGTTTTGCTTTGTGTTATTCATTGTTTTAGTGCTTACCCATGACTAAACATTTGTTCACAACATTATGTGTTCCAAAATCTAACAACAAAAATTAGATTTAAGATGAAATTGTTTCAAAATTAGTGTGGGATTATATTTTTATTAAAAAGGAACATTTCAAAGTCAACCCCATTTGTGATTAGTTTTGAAATTTTTTTTGTTTAATAATGGGGGTTCAACATAATAGTAAACAACAATGATGTGATTACAAATTTTAGACCTTATGCACATGAAACTAAGAATTAACCTTGGATTCCATGGGCACAAAAATAAAAGAAATTCATTACTTACATTTCCCCTCATAATTCAATGCATTTTTCCCACCAAAAACCAATTGCAACAACAAAGCAAGAACATAATTTCATTTAACACAATAATTTTAGAATAAACGTTTGTAGTTCTTCTAAGCATGTCACATCCATTAGAAAGTGCACTGCAAAAGTTTCAATCTTTTTTTGAGAAACTACGAAATGGGATTAGGAAAAGAAATTTGTCTACAGTTGGGGTCAATAAGGAAGTAAAAGACATAGACCATTTTACAATTGAGGGTAAAAAGGAAGTAAAAAACATAGTTGTTACTATAGTTGACATCAAGGAGGAAATATAACTAATTTTTATTCCATTTAAAATTTAAAAGGAAATAGAAGAGCTTGAAAAAACAAAAAAGTGTAAAAGAAGGCATATTTGAACGGCACACTAAGTGTAAATACTCTAAGGCAGCTCATTTTCAGTGGATGCTCCACTCCCTAAAAGTCCATACAATAGTGTTAAAATGGCAATCTATTTTGATATCATTAATTTAGTGGGGAATTACATGGTAGTTAATGAACTAAAAAACCCATATGAAAATAATTCATTAATTTAATTTTTTAATGGACATGTTAAGAAAAAAAATTGAAATCCACCCAAAAATGTTTATGATATGGACTTATGAAAATATGGTTCATTTTAGGCCATTCAAAAGTCCATCACTCTTTTTTGGTTAATGTTTTTCTAACAATTTTTTTGCATATATATATATATATAATCAAATATTGAGTCCCTATAATATATCCCAAATGAAATTCATGCACAAAAATGCATGTATATAGAGGCACAAATAGTAAATTAATCCATATTTTTCAACTTCAAAAGTTGAATATTATATATTTAGTGTATATATGTTGCAATTTTTTTTATAAATGTTTTCTTCTTCAAGTTGAAAATCTAAATCTAGCCACAAATTTGAAATTTTATTATTATTATGCCATGTTAATAACATGGAAATGCATGCCACTTTACAAAAAATTAGATTACAACACAAAAAATGAACCACCTTACTTTGCAACCAAGTACCAAAACTGATCCAATAATACATAGTCAAGTACTCAAAATGCCTATATTCTTATTGTTGGTTCAAATTAATAATCCCACAATTGCCATCATGTTCTAATAACACAAATCACAAATTTTTTAAAATTTCATCATGACGCACCTTGAAATACATTCCCATTACCTACACATCAACAACTAATGTTGCTTAAATTGGTAAAATTGTGTTGAATTCTATGAACTACTTTTTTTAAAGAAGAAGTAGAAAAATATGCAATTGACCATTAACATTTTTTTGTTTTTTTGGGTCTTCATATAAGAAGCATAGATTCATACCACTTGTAGGACCTAAATGAACACCCCTTAGTGCTTGGAGGTTTGGATCGGGGGGAACAAGGTTAAGATGAAGGCACCAATGTGAGAGAATGCCTTAAGTGTAACTCCACAACATATGAAAGCTATACCACTAAAAGATTACATTGCAACATATTTCAATGTGCTAAGAAAGTGATGGAGTGGGGTTTTAAATCAAGGCTATGAAAACCAAAAAAATTAGTAGCCCACTTTAGCAACACAAGACATAGGGTAATCTCGATCTGCTACAACATCACAAGAATATCAAACCCCATCCTACCACATCAAAAAAAAAAAAAAAGGCAAGAATAAGAGGTTGCTTAATGTATCTAGAAGTGGAAAATGTACAAATTAAAACCTAGAAAATTCCATGGATGTTGTGTAGCAACGACATACCTCTTTGAAGGAGGCCAACATGTATTGGAACATCCATTTAACCTCGCTATTAAATCACCTCAATGGTAGAACCAAAACAAAAAAAGTGGGTCCACAAGGTGTGCTGACAAAACAAGTAGATGATCAAGCAATAGTCATTTTGAGTTTGAACATGCAAAAGGCCAATTTGTCCATCACCTTCAATAGCTCAAACTAAAGGTAGCTAAAGTCACACAAACTAAACCCACACCATTATGTAATGGTGTTTTAAAAAGCAACTAGTGGTTTTGGTTTAGATAGAGACATCCATAAATTGGCATACGAGTTGAAGAAGGGCTAGATATTTCGAAAGCATAAGGACTCATGACTAATCAAACATTAATTAAATAGTCAATATAACCATTTAATTATCAAGACCATATTTGTTTAACAAGATGAATCATACACTAATAAAAATAATTAATTACCTAACTTTCTACACGTTTTTATTTTTAGAAATGATATAATTCTACAATGGGTTCTAGGACTTATGACCAAAATATATAAATATTTAACAAATTTGTACCTCCATATATGGTTTATAGCCAAAACATGGTTAAATTTTCTTATGGATGATCTTGAAGTAGATTACAAAATTGAAAAAAATGAAATTTAAACAAAATTCATTAATGTCATTATTATTATCACCATTTATAAAAATTTTAATTTATTAAATGATATTTTTCAATTCATATTTAAATATTTAAACATAAGCCTATAACAAACAAGCTTAAAACATTTGATAAATCATGTTTAAAATAATAATGATAAGTATAAAATGTTATTATTATTATTATTATTATTATTATTATTATTATTATAGTTAAAATTTTAAAATTTTAGGGATTACTTTTGAGGTATTTTTGGTGTGGCATCATGAACATTCATAATAATAAATTTGTCCATAGGGGAAGAATATACATTCTAATCTACATAAATGTACAAAAATTTAATATATGAAATAATAATAATTTAGAGGTTTACATGCATCCTAGACTTTGCATGCATGAACATTTTGACTTAATCATTAACCAATCCAAATATAAATGTGATACTTCCCAAATTTTTATACATTAATTTCAAAAAAATGCGATGAATGTAAAATGTAACTCATGAATAGTGGATTTAACAACATTGAAAGTGAATGATTCAACTCATGTGCAAATGTTAATAACTTAATATATGCAAAAAAATTCATTAACCCACTCAAGTATAAATGTGAAGCATTATGTTGTTATATGTGTTTCAATATATATTAATAAATGCAATCACTACACCAAAATGCATTTTAGTTCATTCTGGGTTTCATTAAATTTTGAGTGAATTTGTATATTTTTAACATGGTGAAACCGGTCAACCCCCTATTGAAATAGGGACCAATTGCTATAGATAGTGAATTGGTCCACTAATGAAACAATGTTACTTTCATGTGAAATACAAATTTATCAAGCCATTTCATTTGCTAATTATTAACTAGGCATCATGGAAACAAATTAAATTTAAATTATTTAATATTTAATATTATATTTAATATTATTGATAATTTCATGATTTTTAAGCCTATGAATTATTGACATGTGTCACTACCTATGCTAGGTTAAAAAACTAAACTAATTACATAGGCCATGTAATCAACCTAAATAGGCACTTACTATAAGAACTACATTAAAAAAAAATTGGTCAACTTATCATTGTTGACCACAAATAGACCATTTATGAAGTTTGAACCCTTAACCTTTAGGATGGAGGCAAACACCTTTACCATCAAGACACCACACTTGTTGTGATAATTTGTTACATTGCATTATATTTATCAAATACTTTGTTTTAAACATTACAAAAACGTAAAATTTGAACATTCATATTTTATTAAAATTTTGTCCAAATGAGATAATTAAATTTTAATTAATTTTTTTTTCAATAATGTACATACTTACATTTATTTCCTTTTGAAAATGTAAAATCATTTTATTTTATTTTTTAATATCACTATTTAATAACATTTCAATGACCATTCATTTGAAAAAGAAAATGTTTAATAAATGGATAATATTTTTGCTAATATAATAATACTACTTATGTTAGGCTACTTTTAACTATTCTAAGGTTATTTTTCATTATTCTAAATTTTTTCACCGTACATTATTTATGGTTATTTATAAAATTTAAAAGCGATTTTTAGTTATTTCACCCTAGGTTACTTTTAAAAAATATTTCTAGTAATTTTAAGCTATTTCACCTTAGGCTTTTTTCGACTATTATAAGTTATTTTTGGATATTATATGTTATTTTTTATTATTATAAGTTATTTCACTTTAGGTTATTTGCGGCTATTATAAATTATTTTTTATTATTCAAACTATTTCATCTTAGGTTATTTCAATTATGTGAGGTTATTGTTGATTTTTTTTACTATTGAAAGTTATTTCACCTTATGTTATTATTGGCTATTATAGGTTATATTACCATAGGTTATTTGTGGCTATTTTATTAATGACTATTGTTGGTTATTCTATTGGTGGCATTAATTTGGTGGCTATTAGTGGTTATTAATCACTATTATATTAGTGGCTATTGGTGGCTATTTTATTAATGGTCATTGGTGGCCATTTTATTAATGGTTATTGGTGGCCATTTTATTACTGGTTATTGATGGCTATTCTAGTAGTGGTTATTAATGGCTATTATATTAGTGGTTATTGATGGCTATTATATTAGTGACTATTTTTTTATTTTTTTTATTGTAAGCCATTGGTGGTTATTTTATTTGTGACTATTGGTCGTTATGTTATTATAAATTATTTTTCATAGTCTATTATTGATTATTTTAGGTTATTTAATTTTTATTTTATTATATATATTTTTAATTACTGTACTTAGGATAAAATAATTTATAATAACATAAATTAAAATGACCTTGAATAACCTAAAATATAATTTGAAATAACATATATATATAGACCCAAGGTATAACTTAAGGTTAGTTGAATAATTTAATTTTAAATAACTAAAAATGAAAAACTTGTAATAAGCTAATTGAGATACCTTAAGGTATAATAACTTATAATAACTTATAATAACATAGGGTATAAGTTAGAATAAGTAATGTAGCTTAAAATAATATAAGGTATATCATAAAGTAGCATAGGGTATTTAAAAAAACAACATACAAATAAACATATTTACCATAGTAAATTATAATAGTGAATTATGTCAACTAGTAATGAAACACAATGTTTACATTGTGATATTATAATGAAATAACTTTAACCAAGGTGAAACCATTAAAGTGCATTAAACTTATTTCATTTTTAAGGTCCCATAGTGATTTAGGCCAATGAATTACACCCAACTTCTCTACTAGTGAATATGTGACATTTGGATATTGGTTTCAATAAACTCAAAGTGGATGATTCAACTCATGTAAAAATGTTGATAGTTCAAGAAATGTGAAAAAATCATTAAACTATTCAAGTATAATTACAAAATATTGAATTGCATGTGTTTTAATATATTACAATAAGTGCAAAATACAATTTGTGAGTAATGATTTTAATATATCAAAAGTGAATGGTTCAATTTTGATAATTGAAGAGATATGAAAAAAATCATTTAATTCATTTTAATATTACTATGTGGTTTTTAATTGTTACATATGTTTAAATAAATTATGGTAAATGTAAAATGTAACTCTTAAGTAATGGTTTCAACATGTTAAAAGTTGATGGTTAAAGAAATGTCAAAAAAATCACTAACCCAATATAATGCATTGTGTAAATAAAGTTAAAGGCTACCCCAATTTCCACGTCAACAATTTGAAATTATTAAATAATTAAATAAGGTCCAAATTATATTCATAAGTGAACAACATAGTGAACACGTAACAATTATTAATAATATTGACCATTAATTAGTGCAATGAACCACGTGCAAATTTAAGATGGCCAAATGTAGTTGAAATGTAGTCAGATCAGACAATAGTTGCAATGTGGGGGGATGGAAAAGGACAAGATTTCTTTTTGTGGAACATGAGCTTTCAACTTCTAAATGTGCATCTAAGTTGTGTCAATGGCACCTTGAATACTTGGTAAACTTGACCAATATTTGAATCCTTTCATGATTTATGACATATTATATCACCTTCAACCCACCAAACTTGATTTTTGAATATGTCAATCAATGCATGTACAAACTCCCTAAGCACTAATTGTGCTATTGATTTCAAAGCTTGTTGCATCATAAGTATTCAAATGCAAGAACTAATTTAAATAGTGAACATGTGCTACTTTAGTGTTGTCCAACAAAAGACCCAATGAGTTGAAAATGTTGAATTGTAAAAAATTGTGAGTACCATGTCCTTGATCTTACTTTAACCCAATCACCAAACTCCTAACTTAGTAACAATTTAGAGATATCCTATAACTATACAAAATCAAAGGATTCAACATTGCTTAGAACACAAGCCTATTAATATTGCTATCAAAAGAAGTGACTATAATTTTCTTATGAAATCAACAAAGTTGGACATAGGCTCCTTGTCAAAATGACTAAATATCAAAAATTATTGGGCTTAGATTATAAGCTAAAAAAAATTATGCAAGCAAAAATAATTTAAATGGTTTCATGAGGTATGTAAATGAATGACACAAAACATTAAAATTTTTCTATAAGAAACAAAAAATGTAAAATGAAGAAACAATGTAAGCACCAAAAAAAAATTGAATTCAAAACAAAAAATAAAGGATGAAAAATTTAGAGATGTGCAATGACTTGCTTTGTAAATGAAAGAAAATGCCATAGCAAAGGAAACACCCAAGAAAAAAAACACAATGTAGTAATGGAGATGCAAAACAAAAGAAATGTTACAAATTAAAGAAAACAAGAAATGGCATGTGAGATAAGAAAAGATCAACAAACAAAAAACTAAAAACTAAAAACATGATGCTCGTGTGAAAAGAGGTCAATGCCAAAAGTTGTGGCTACGTACCTACTATCACCATGAAATTTGATGAAAATGTTAGTGTGTTAAAAGGTAAGTGTAATCATTAACATGTTATGTGAACAAAATACTTTTATAGCTACGATTGTAGGTTAATAACTAATTCATATAAGTTTGAATGATAATCCTTATCTTGTGTTAAGGCCTATCACAAAATTAACCTATCATTTGGTGTGAACAAACCTTGAGTATGGTCTAATCACCAGATTATGGTGTGGGAAAAATATTTGTATCTTGAATAAAATCCAAAGTTTTAATATATATTTCTTTCAAACGATAATATATTTAAACTTGATTATATTACCATACTCCTTTTTTTAATAAATATAAAAAGGTAAGTATTAAAAAGGACTAAGAAATGCATATTTATTTATAACCATGTTTATACACATTTGTTTTCGAATGAAAAAACACCAAATGTTTTGGTTTATTTAATTGTATAAATATAGCAAAACACATGAAACTTCATTTGTTATGGTTATGAATTGCCAATCTAAATGGCTTTGTGTAAAACACATAATAGGGTCTAGAAGAATAAGCAATTTTTACTCAAGGTGCATCCCCATTTACAAACATAACCTTCGAAGGCAAGTTTTTTTTTAATTTCAATTTCAACATCATGGCATATATGTAGTTGTTGTGTCAATATTGTAGTTCGTATCTTCATAAAACTTTTACATCAACTCTTAGCTTACTTCATCCTCCATTTTCCATTGAAACACCACCATGCATGGCATTCTCACCACTTCAAAGGCTCATGGTAGGCCCACCACACCCTTGGTTTTCAACATTTAGATTATAATGTTGAAAACCAAACTATCGAAAGAGTTATCACATGTAAAGACCTACTCCAATTTATTTATTTATTCTTTCCCATGATATTTGGAGAATATTATTTCAAATATCAAAGGAAAAACAAAAAAAATGAAATGCATATTGAAAAACGAAATGCCTATTTTAATGAACATTTTTTTTTACAAAGTGAACATTCCATGTTCTGAAATGTTGTTCCATTTTTGGAAACACCAACAAACAACAAAGGAAAAATTGCAACAAGTAAAATGTTTTTTGATTACACAAAAAAATCAAAGTAGGTTCTTATGTTTAATTCATGATTTGTTTTTTGTTTACATTGAATTAACATTAGTAGGTAGGGGCAATCCTTAAAGGGGGGATTCAAGTTGGCTATATAGCTTGCCTAAAACCTTTATTTCATCAAAGCCTCCACATTGGTGCATTACATTACATGGACAATTTGCATTTTATGTCACCATAAAATGAGGTCACCATGCTTTTAAATATGGGGTATATTCATATTGTTATACGAATAAGAAAATATCCTTTAAACTCAATGTCTTTCACACTCATTGGACCAACAATTTTTTTCAAATTCATCGAGTATGTCCACTATCAAAAATACCCAGCAATTAACATTACATGGCAATTGTCCTAGGTGGGTTATAACATTTTACAAAAGTGTTGTTACAAGTGGTGACCCAAGAAATACCTACATCTAGATGTGGTTAATTTAATTTTTATTTCGAAAATTGGCAAAAAAAATCCTTTAAAATCTCAAAATTTTCATTTTTTTTTCATTGATTGGAAACAATTCGCCAAATTGCAAAAAATTGAAAAAAAAAATTACATGTTAGATTAATTAATACATATCATGAAATTCTTTAATGATGTAATAACCAACATGTTTTTCATTTATGTTTTTTTTTTAATGCCATGTAGGGTAGAACCACCCATAACCAATCAATAACCAATGGATGAACACCCAAAACGCCAAATAAAACTCCCATGTAACCACAAAAAGGACTTGGGTACATATGGAATCTCATAACTCCATAATTTCATGACAATAATTTTAGACCAACAAAATTTTAACCCCTACCACACAAACTTGTGAATGAACCAAATGACACAACAAATCAATGTATAATTAAGATGCTATGGATTCATACTTAAATTAGATCACTTTGAATTTTTCCTCATGAGCTATCATGGTTTTTTCCATGGCATCTCCCTTGAAAAGTTACAACCTACACCCTCATATGATATTTTCATATTTGGGACCTAGAAGAAATTGTCCATATCAAGAATGTGTTTTTACTAATTCCCGATCCTAGAAGTCTTGACAAATGATAATAACTCCTTCAACATCCTAGTAAGCTATTCCCCAAATTTTTTGAAAGATTTGCCTCAATAGCCATTATTGACATTCCCAAAACAATAGGATACTATTTGAAACACATATACAAGTAAGTATTCATTTCCCTCAACAATTGTGATCTCCCATAACAACAAAATCTTTGAATTTCCTCAAGTGTATTGAAATTGGGAATGGTAATGCCATCTTAAATTAACTTGTACAACCCCCTTATGATTCTCATCATTTCTAGTAGAATCCCTAATTTTATGCACTTAATCATTTTAATTTTACATTCTACGCAAATTCCTTGTGCACAACGAAAATTTATGAAAAAGTTAGACACATAACACATTAACACAACGCAATTTATGAACATTATTCTCACATGCACAACAGAACATAATAAGCAAGAGAACTTAACTTCCAAATTAGAAAACAATGAAGAAGAAAAATCACCCCATCTCCAAACATGGTCCTTCAATATAACTTGTCACATGATGTTAGCAACTCCGTGAACATGTTAATCCTTATTAAAACTAAGTGAGCCACAATGTTCACCAACCCAATTAGGCAAACCACATTATAGGGCAAACCCGTATTTGGGTGGTACAATTAGGAATGCCACATCTTGATTTTATTGAACCCATCAAAAAATTTAAAATATATGAAACATTTAAATAAAAAATTTCATTAATTTTTTCAGGAGTACATTTATTAGGTTCCATATTCAATAATATCAATAATATTGTGTATTTTGATGTTCATAATCATAGCATTTAGAGACATTTCAAGAATCTAAAAATGGTTCCTTTCCTTGAATTTTTTTGGTGAAAAACACAAACTTGAAACATGATTTGAGAATTTTTGGAGGAATTCTTTTCCTAAGGTAATTTTGAAATATTTTTATTTTTATTTTTTAGGAAATTAATTGAGTAAATATAATTTAATTATGAATTTCAAAAATTAAAGAATGTGATTCCTAAAAAGGCCATCAAAATTAAGAATACAAAATTTTAACAATTTTCATTTTTTAATTTCAAAATAAACTTCAAGCCATATATTAAGGCATGTAATTGATAAACATGAGAAAAACAAGTTTATAGTTGTGAAGACATTTAAAGGAAACTTGGCTTAGAAAAATGATTAAGTTGGCCATTTTTGGTTCTATAACATTCTTTGAGGTGGTTTCTAATGGTACCACCCAAGGATTGGTTTACCCTTCAAAAACAACATTGGTTCCATTTTGCAACACTATTCATTCCCCTTATTCTTTTGCCATCAACAATAACAAGTCACACCTCCTTCCACATTAAAACAATCAAACATAACAAAAACATACCTCTGTGATTCAATTGGTTCTTTACATTACAATCCTTAACATACAAAAAACCAAAAGGTTCAAAAGTAGTCCTAACCTTAAATTGTCCATTAGCAAGACATGTTTTGTGGTCACATCCATGTTCAAGCACCATTGTTTAATGGGTAGGCATTTAGTTAACTTCTAAATCTAAACGCCCGATTCAAAAAACTAGGACACAATGTTTTTTACCCTATTATATTAAAAATATTAGTTTTGTGATCAATCACTTGTCTAACATTGTTTGGTGATGAGGATGAACCCATTCCTTGAACGGAGGTCAAATTGTATGGCATAAATTAATGCATGTTTTGTCATAATTGGGGGGCTGTAAGAAGTACAAAAGAAAATGAACATCAATGTATTTCCCATGATTCGTGTTGGGCATGGGTTTGGACACCTAAAACAAATTGACCATGGACAGGGGCACCAATAAGTACTAATTCTAATTTCATGCAATTACTATCAAACATGTATAAAAATGATGTTTTTAATTACAAGGTTTCAAATCTACTAACAATTTTATTATTAATGGTTTTGATGGGTTTTTACTTGCAAGTATTAAAAAAATTTAGTTAATAATTAATTTTTTTAGTTCTTGTTAATTCCTTCACCATGACACCTACTTGCTCTACCATACAACATGAGTGTTCTTGAAAACACACAAACTTGCAAAGAAAAGTGATGTCAGCCCATTTCCTTCCAAAACCCCATTTGAAAAGAAAGAACAAGAATTCAAAATTCTACACAATGTTCAAATATGAACCAATAACTGAAAATTGTCTACCCATCAAGTTTTAATATGTCTACCTATGCCCTAATAGGCATGTTTAGTGGCAAAAGGTCTTTTCTACACATTTTCAAAAAAAATTATCCACCTTTTTCTCCCAAAACACCACCTTTTAATTCTAAATGGTCATGGTTTCCATGTAACATTAAAGGAAATACAACAAGCAAAAGACATCTAAAGGTTATAGGACATTAGTTTCCTATACTTTGTTATTTATAGTTGGAACCCAATTTAATGTGAATAAGATCTGGTTTTTTTGTATTTGGGGGGACTTATTTTCATAGTTGGTTTTAGACTCTTAGTTTTCATGTTTTGAAATTCCAAAGCACACAAGAGAAATAGACTTGTCTTTTATGTGTTTTTGAACATGGATTCTTGTAGCTTACAAGTGAATTTTCTTGAAACATGAAAAATGTGATCTAGTTAATGGTGCTACAATAAGAATTTTCTCATTTTTACACTAGAAAAATTGTTGTAGAAAGGAGTTGCAATTGAAATAGGATTTGCGACTAAACACTAATCTTGGCTTGTAGGTGATTTTGATGTTTTTTTGTTTTTTATGTTTTTTATTAATTAGCCCTTGGAGGAACCCAAATTGGGCCTAAACCCAAGGCATTCAAGGTGTTGTTGAAATGGAATAACAATGTAACAAGGTTATAAAAAAAAGGAGTCCATTGGGCAAAACATTAATGAATGTTGTAATGTTGTGATTGGAGTTTAGTTGCAGGAATGTGGTGTTTGCACGTGGAGCTCCAAAGTATTGTGGTTGTCATCAACCTACGACAAGGACCCAAACCACAACAAAAAACTACAAAAAGTAAAAAAGGGAAGGCTTTTATTGTTAAGCAAAATGGGCCTTCCTTTCCCCTTGGTATGATAATTTTGCTATGCATAAGGGAGTTGTGCAATTTGTGTGCATCCTAATGAAGAGCACTTAGTGAAAATTGTTCTAAAAGACTTAAAGGCAATCAAAATCACCTAATTAAAAAAACTTGTTGAATTTATGTGAGTGTTAACTATGCATAGTGATGGGAATTGCAAGTTCTTGGGGGGAGTCAATTTCATAAACAAACAAGAATTTTAGCATATGTTGGTATTAGTGGGTGCCACAATGAGAGTAGTAGTTTAACTATAATTGCAACAATGTGAAGAGGTGGGTGAGGTGGTGGTGGCATGAACATAAGTACATTGCCATCAATGTTGATTCTTCAAGCTTTTTAAACATGTGAGGTTTGACATGTTTAGGAGTTTCACGAAGCCCAAGGTAAGCTTAAAATAAAAGGGGAGGGGGGTTCAATTTGAATACAAATTGACCCTCCCCTATTTTGAATGGATACAAAAAATTTCATCCATTCAACAAAGGGGGGTCAATTGAATTTGTTTGTTGGTGAATATCCAAACATAATTGTTTATTAGCAAATAACCTAGTTAAATTGTAGTAAAGGGGGCTTGTTTGTTGGTGAACAACCCAACAAAGGGGGCTTTGTTCATTGACAAATTACTCAACATAATTATAATTGTTTGTTGGTGAACAAATAATTTGGGAATTGTTTGATTGGAAACATTTGGGGGCGACTTGTGTGCATGTGTTCATGTGTATGACTTTGTTAATTTCAATAATTTTAAATGCCAATTTTGTAGCACATGACATGGATGACCATGGGAAACTATTATAAGATGTAGGATCATTTGAGCATGAAGCCCTTGAAGGTCATTATCCATTTTCATCATCATAACAACAATATTGTGTAGAAATGCCACCTAAACTTGTTAGGCATCTAGACAATAACATTCATGGATGAAGCCTTAGGGGTAGACGCAAGCTATGGTGGCTCACTTTTTGCATCTTTATGGACTTTTTGCAAAGTGTATTTTATTCAAATGCCACAAATGCATTATAAAATCATCAAATTGACAAAAATACTTATGGATTAAGATTGTTAACTTGAATAAAAATATTTATTGAGGAATGAAATTTAATAAACATACACCAATCATATAGTAATGAACTTTTTATGTGGACATATGGACTATAGTTTGGGTTTTGCATTAACATTCATGTCGCAACCCAAACTTTGGGCTTGTGACCAAAACAAGGGCTTGCAAGGTTGCAGGCCAAGAGGGAAGCCCAAGGATCACATCTCATTCTCCCAGGAGTGCAAAAGAGTGTGAGGGAATGAACCCTCACACTCCCAAGTGAATTCCCATTTTGAGAGTTGGAGTCCCAATGGACTCTCAAATTTTCAGAAGGCAATTGTAGGGGTCAAAACCCATTGGATTGAAGAGTTTTTTATATCATTGGAAAGCTATTGAAACGTAGATGTTTAAAATGGGCTTGCATGACCCATTTGGACATTTGAAACACAAGTTATGGCCAAAAGAAAGGCCAAGAGTCAAATTGCCAATTTGACTCTCGACCACTAAAAGTTGGGAATTGACCTGATTTCCTTGCGTGCAGGTGGCATGAGACATACTGTTGGAAAGCTCTCAATGAGGGTTACAACTTTTCTTCAGACCTCATGTCAATCAAAGGTCTGCACACAAAGTTATGAGGCCCCAAAGTCATGGGAGTCCCAACTTTGGGAATTTCGGGACTCCCATTTGGGAGTCCCGGGACAAAATGCCATTTGGATGTGGGCCTCGTGGAGAGGCACAAAGTATACTATAAGGGGCAAGGTGGTGGCTTCCCCCAAGTTCGGGCCATGGTGAGTTTTGTGAGTCCAAGTTTGCTTGTGGTTCGTCTTAGCACCAAAAATGCTCCAGCTATGCACTAACCAACTTGTTGTTTGGTTTGTGTAGGCCTATGTGAGTGATTGAAGTGCTTTTCAATCTTCCTAGTCCCATCTCGGAGTTCCAGCACACCCTTCTACCCCCAAAGTGCTGCGAGCTAGGGAGCATGCCCCAACTTCCTACTCTTCCGTTGTTTTCATTTTAAACTCACATTTGAATATCTTAAGGAGGTTGGGAGTGCGTCAATTCAAATGCATTTTTTAATTATGATTTTATCTCAATATTTTTTATAAGGATTCAATATATGATACATGATGCAAAAAAAATGGATTGAAAAAATTACAACAATAACCAACAAAATATTATGGACTTTTGGGACTTGGATTCTTGCTACTTTTGAAACACCCTAACTTGCATCTACCCTTTCTAGTGAATTTGGACTCCCCAAACATAATGATAAACATTCAACCAATTGGAGGAAACATTGATTAATTAATGCAAGTTTGAAACATGATGCACCATAATGTGCAAACTTACTATCTTAGCCACAATTGCCAACAAATAGGACCAATGGTAGGACGCCATGTATAAATTTGAATTATTCACACATGGTTACTTCAATTGAATACTTAAATATTATGTAACAAAGGTGTTGTAAAAGGAGGTTGTAAAAAAGAGCAAGGATCAAAGGAAAAAGGAGGAGGAAAAGTAGTTAAGATGTGTACATCCAAAGGGGCCACTTCCATTTTATTCCAAACAACATGTAAAAAAATATAGGGTGCAATTTACTAGTTTTTTAAAGAATATTTAAATGAAAATATTGTGCCTATATATAAGTCATTATGAAAACATACTTTAAATATACCTAATATATTTTTGAACATACCTAAAATATATTCAAAATACACCATTATTTCATAGTAAATTTAAAATATCCTTTTATTTTAAGTGCTTCTTGAAATATACAAGCAATGGCCTCCTTGGCCATGTATAAGAATATTTAATTGTAGCTGAATGAGTAGTTCAATGTTGCATGCATAACCAATAGTGGGTAAAATTTTTAGCATTGTGGTCAACTTTTGTAAGTGAAGGATTATGGTGAGAACTTTCACAAGACCTTCCAAGCAAACTTCAAAACCAATCCACAAGGTTTCCAAGTTATGAACATTTGTAGCAATTTTGGCACATAGAAAAAGGAGACACAATAAAGAACACATATATGCACAACAAACAATGATACTTAAAATGTCAGTTGCAAGGCACCTTCTAACATGCATGCAAGACCTTGTTTAAAAACTTCCAAACATGGGAGGGGGAGGAGGAAAGGTTTGAACCAAATAAACAAGTTGACACAAAAATAAACCACCAATGTAAATTTCAAACTTCAAACATCACCAAAATACCAAGATGAACACTAAGATTAATAGCTTAAGGACCAAAAGAAAACCAAGATGAACACAAAGAACAACAATTCGAACACCACCATATGACCAAAATGAAAACTAAGATTAACATAAAAAATTAACACAACAAAAGGTGTCCATGTATGTTAAGTGATTTCACTAAATTTTGAGTGAATTTAGTAGTTTTATTAAACGAAGATTAGTTGGAAAGTAGTGAATTCATTGGTCTAATGAATGGGGACTAGTGAACTACACCCATGTTTTGTAGTAGTGAACACAAAACCAAAATGAAAACCAAACACAGTAATTTGAACACTGCTAGAAGACCAAGATGAATACCAAACATAATAGTTTGAACACCATTATAAGACCAAGATGAACACCAATATTAGTAGCTTGGGTGCAAATTTCAGGTCCAATGAACAAGATCATATGAAATATAAAATATTAGCAAGACCAATGCCACAAGCTTGATCCTTTTAAAATAATTTGGTGAAAATTTTATGAACAACACCAACACAAAGTAAACATACAAAACCAACCCCAATGACCATGGATCTCCAACCATGGAAGTTGTCGTGAGAGAAGTGTGACAAGTGTGAAAGGAGCCATAAAACCCCACCCCAACAAACATGGCATTTTGAAAATTAGTAAATGCATTTTAGGGTTTGAATCTTGATTGTCCATTCACATATATTTTAATTGAGAACACATCCTCTTTTATGAACAAACATCACATGTTTAGGGCACTTTTTTTGGTAATTTACACTTGTGCACACATGTTTCTATTGATGTAAGAAAACATGTTTAAAATAAAATTCATATAGTTTCGTGATAAGAGGGTTATTGTTCATGGATATTGTCTAACATGTTTGGTAATAGGGTGCACATTGGTTGCACATGGGATAATATGTGTTCACAAGAAAAGCTTAAAAAAAGTTTCCTCTTGCTTTGGAGTGGCATATTTTATTCATATCTAATCCAAATGCAATTTTGTAAATAACTATAAAGGTGTTAGGTGGAGGGCTACTGAACTTGTTTGGATCTCATGGCCAAAAGTGATTGGAGAATGGACATTGGCTGTTTCATTTACTCATGAACACCAACATTCACTCATTTACCCTATGATATTCACACATTTTTTGGTAACCATATGTTGTAAGAAACACCATTCTTTAAACACACTATCACATTCGTTAATAACACAAAATATTTGCAAAACTTTCTTAGTAAATGTGATTTTAATGGGGGAAATTTAGGACAAATATTAGGGTTTTGTAAATTCTAATTCCTTTTGACAATGTTAGTGTTGCTTTGTGTTCAAGTTGTACAAACTAACAACAACGAATATAGTTGAAGAAAAAAGAAAAAAATGACAACTTTCTAATGTAGACAAACAAAAAATGTATGAGCTTGCCAAGAAAAACAAAAAATCTTAACGAAGAAAATCTAATTGACAAGATACACAAGTTGATAGGTAAGGAGTTCAAACTCAATGTAAATTGTCACATTAAAACAAGCAGAAATCATAACCTTTTTCAAGTCCAATAATGCATAATAAAATTTAGAATAACCCACATAGGAAATTTAGACAATGGGCACCTTCATTCTAGCATAAAAAATGTTGTTTTGTAAGGTTTCTTTGACCTATAATCATAGTCTTGTAAGGGTTTAAATGGAATGTGACTGTACACTTTTAAATCACAATTTGTTAGTGTCAGAAGAGAAGTGGTCACCAAGGGTGTGATTATAAGGGGGATTTACTATTTTTTAAATGCCAAGATTGGGGTTTTTTTTTTTTTTTTTTTTAAAAATTAAATACTCATTGAATGTTGCACCAAATCCCCATTGGTTAACTAAAATGGGACCAAACCCCAAACTATTATTTGGGCAGGTATTTGTTAAAGAACCTAGATATATATACCCAGTTTAACAAGTGACCAAAAAACCTTCACACTTGGATCATATATACCCACCCAACATAACTTTTCAAAAAGGAGACTTGGGCATGTCTCCAAAAAAACCCAATACATGATGATACTAGGCCTACATCAGTGATGACAAAGGTCATAATTTTATGACTGGAGAGGTCAAATCTTATTATTCTTGACCTATAATTGAGTTAGGATGGAGGGTGATTCTCATTTCATGAAATCAAAAAAATAAAAATAAAATAAAATGGGTTACATTAAGCATGCCAAAGATAAGGGAAAAAAAAAGGTGAATTATAATTGTTCATGGTTATACACTAGTTAAATAGGAAAAGAAGCAAAGAAGAAAATATTTAGTAGGAAGGCATGTCAAACAACACCATCATAAACAAGGGGTGTGTCACATTATGGCCTTGCCATTTACATTAAAAAGTATCTTAAGGCAGAAGTAGAATTATGGAAATTCAAATATCTCACCATGCAAAAATATAATCTTCAAAAAAATCCTCTAAAAGAAACCAAAATCCTTCAAGATATTATAACTAATTTCAAGTTTCAACATAAACCAAAATATCATCTTTCAAAATCCTTGTATAAAAATAGACCTATTACCTTGGGGGGGGAATCCCTTCAGCTATTATACTCTGTGATGAATCTAAACACAATCTCCTCACATGGCAAGGCCAAAAACAACAATCTAATGAATGAAAGAAAGAATGTTCTACACATTACTCAACAAGCTCCTTTGAACATCAAATTTTCAAGAAGGGAAGGCCCACCCAACCATCATTTTATGGTAGTCTAGTCTACCCAATAACAAAGAAACAAGATGATACATTTTGTATAATAAGTTTTTATCTCCATGGGTTGTTTCCACATCCTACATAATTGTACTACTACACCCATGAGCACATCTCACATGGTCCAAATTCTTTAAGGTGTATTGCTAAGGACAAAAAGAACCCAATTTTTAATGGAATCTTTTTTTGTTAGATATTTTGATCCCCATCAATATTAATGAATCAAAATGTGTCAAATATTTTATAAACGCCATATTTTAGATCATTGTAATTTTAAATTCCATCAATTTCATCCATTTTGTGTCTTTACATGATCAAATAGGACTATGTAAAGGAATACAAAAAGGGTGACATCGTTGACAATATTTTGATACTTCTTTAAAAAAAATTGGACCCCACATGGTTGGGGATTGACCACCATAGCCCATAGAACCTTTACAATTAAGGCCCACACCCCAACAAAAGATTAAATTTTGAATGTGAAAAAGGGGTTCAATTGTAGTATTACATTAGACATTTGCTAGCACATTATCAACAACAACAATAATAATAGATATTAGAGTTATACAACATATGAGAATTGGATGGATGATGGAACTTCATGGATATCATCTTTCTATTTCTTTGGAGCCCAAAAAAAATGGCTATTGTTTTCATGTTACTTATTGAAAATAAAACGAACTTATGTAATAAATCCATAACACTTTGATTTACACCAAGGGTTAGTATGGATTTAAAATTTTGATTTAACCTTTTGTAGATTTGGGGGTTAAAACAATGAAAATATAAGGAGTAAACTAACCCATGGGGGTTAGATAAAATAGTATGATGGGGATTGATTTAAACCTTGGCTGAACCATTCACATTGAAGGGATTTCCAAACTACCCAAAAATTTTGGGCAGCTTAGGGAAACTTACGAATCTTCTGCCCATGTTGCTAAATTTTTTTGGCACTCTAGAGAAATTCCTGGGATTTTTCTTTTCCAGGATGCTTGAGATGTTTTGGGCAGTTTGGGGATTTTTATGGTGCCTGATGATTTTGGGCATATTAGAAAGGTCATTTTTTTTTTCATTTCTGCCAAAAATTCTGGGCACTCTGAAAAAATTCCTGATGATTGAAATTTGGGGGCAGATGGGGACAATTTTAATGTTGCCCAATCATTTTGGGCAGATTACAGAGGTTGAAAAAAATGAATTGGCGCCTCAAATCTTAGGCAATTAATGCAGAAAAATGTTCAGAAGTTCTATAGGCTAGCCAAAAAAATTTGCAAACCTGAGAAAATGTTTCCAAGGTGCCTGAATTTTTTGGGCAGATTGAGAAAGTTTAGTCAAGTTGCCCAACACTTCCCCGAAATCTCCCCACCATTCCAAGTGCTCTCTCACATAAAAGAGAGTAGTATGTTGGCAAGCTCAAGGTTAGAAGCTATTGGGAACACGAGGGGGACTATTTAAACCTTTTGAAATCAAGGGGGTCAAACTAACCTCCTTATTACACCCTAACTTGATCCAAAATCTTAAAAAAATGAAGATATTTATTCCTGAGGTTAAGATATTTCAACACATTTATCCCCCCTCTTAACCCCAATGCTGAGTCAGTTTTTAACCTTTTTGTGTGAATGAGATAGCACTAAGGTTAGCTTATTCTTTTAGTTTATCCCCTTTACCACCTTAGTGTGAATCCAGCTCAAGAGAACAAAATAAATAAATAAATATCAATGCAATTATTTAGATCTTGTGAGTCTTTTTTTTTTCCCCTTTTTCCATGGGTCAGACTAAAGCCCAAAACACAACACCTAACCCATACCTAAGTTTATCACCCCACACACCTTTCCCCACAAATATGTGAAGGAATTTTATGCCACCAATCACAATAAAAAACTAGAAAACAAGAGAAAGCAATCCAGTTATTATTTACTTGAGCAAACCCATTACAAAATAGAGAAACACAACATGTGAACATTGTTTTGCGATGTATGTATCGATTTTTTGAACACCCAAATATATGCTTGAATTGAATGAATGGTAAGCGTTCTTCAAGTGTTTCCCCATTCTCAACTGATTTTTCCTTCCAAAACCTGGTTTTTTGAAATTTATTTGAATTTTTTCAGTGAGAGAAATCATTTTAAAACCAATATCTCCCACAATCTGAATCCAAATCTTACCAAATAAATTCCATTAAATCCTGCTCACCAAGAACTTTCCAAGGACACCAATGGCACATTCCAATTCCTCTGAAATTTTTAGCTATGATTTAATTTAATTTTCAGTGAAGAAATCAATTCAATATTCAAGAACTTTTTCACTGCAAGTCCAAATGTCATGGAACCAAGCCCATGCACCCCTCTTGTTGAGAGCTTTCCAAAGGCACCAAGAACACAATCTGAAGCATCCTGGTTCGGTGGATCTCATAACTACAAAACAAACTACCTTCCTTCATAGATAGATTAGGCTCTACTATGCCTTTTACCAAGCTCAACTTTTTGAGGAAAAACGCCAGATCAAAAGTCAAAACCATTTTGCTGAGTTAAAATGGCATGTTTTGACTTTTTTCATCGAATTTCATTTTGTTGGGCCACATACTGAGCACCTTTGGAGCTGCTCTTATAGTGTTGAAGCTTCTTATCAGATGATATATCCTCTTCACAATAAGGTAGAACTTGTGGGTTTGCTCTGAATAGTATAGCATTGTCATCTTCTCTTATCTACTCTACAACTATTTAGTGGCATAACTTATTGTCAACAAAATTTCACCAACAATGCAACTATACAAGCTAAACAAGGGGTGTGTCACACCATGGCCTTGCCATTTACGTTAAACAGTATTTAAGGCAAAAGAAGAATTATGGAACCTCAAATATTTCACCACGCAAAGGATATAATCTTCAAAAGATCCTCCAAAAGAAACCAAAATCCTTCAAGGTATTATAACTCTATAACTAATCTCATGTTTCAACACAAGCCAAAATATCATCTTTCAAATATCCTCATATAAAAATAGGCCTATTAACCAGCAGCCAAAATCCCTTCAACTACTATATTCTATAATGAATCTAAACACAATATCCTTGCCTTGGTAGGCAATGCCAATATATGTAAATAAGGATATGAAAACCATATGGAAGTTGAAGCAACCTTGTGTAATGTTTTTTTTGTGGGTGCATAGTTACCTAAAATGTGGAAAAAAATTGACTCAAAATAATAGGTATTCAATCATTTGTACATTGCCCAAATTCAAGTTGTTGCAACCAAGGTTGTGGAGTTCTTCATTTTTAAAAAAACATTTGGTTTCAATTTTGGCATTGTAAAATGTATTTGGAGATTTTTTAAATGAGGGTTTGGGACTTAAATTTTTTAAACCTTTTGGTTTCCCTTTCATAACACATTTTTTCAAATTCATGAATCTTTGGGCTTGGTTCAAAAACTAAGTTTAATTCCATGTATAAATTAAACATTCCTGAATTATAAGGATTGTATGAGTACAAAGTTTTCCAACAAGTTAAAATAATAATTTATACAAATATGGAGTTCAACAATTAATTACGGACGCACCCCTAAGCTTTTTGATGGACTTAGTTGTGAGTCCAAAAACAAAGACAACGGAAGGAAAAGGAGTTGGAGTGCATTCCTTGGCTCACAACACTTTGGGGATAGAAGGGCATGTTGGAGCTCTGGGATGGGACTAAGAAAATTGACAAGCAAGTCACTTACGCACATGAACCTGCACAAACCAAACAATAGGTTGGTTAGTGTGTAGTTGGAACCCTTTGGTGCACGAACGAACCACAGGCAAACATGGGCTCACAAGATTCATCATGGCCCAAATTTGGGGGAAGCCACCACCTTCCCCCACATAATATACTATGTGTTTGGCCACATGACCAGCACCCAAATGTCATTTTGTCCTGGGATTCCCAAGTGGGAGTCTCGAAATTCCTAAAGTTAGGACTTCTGTGGCTTTGGGGGCCCATAATTTTGTGTTCAGACCTCTGATTGAGATGAAATTTAAAGAAAAGTTATAGCCCTCGTTGAGAGCTTTCCAACGATATGTCGCACACCACCTGAACGCAAGGAGATTGGGGTGATTTCTAACTTTTAGTGGTCAGGAGTCAAATTGTCAATTTGACTCCCAACCTTTCTTTTGGCCATAACTTGTGTTTGAAGTGTCCAAATGGGTCATGAGAGCCCATTTTAGACGTCTAAGTTCTAAAAACTTTTTAATGATATAAATAACTTTTCAATCCAATGAATTTTGACACTTGCAATCACCCTCTGAAAATTTGGGAGTCCATTGGGACTCTAACTCCCAAAGTGGGAGCTGATTTCGAAGTGTGGGGGTTCATTACCCAACTTTCTTGCACTCTCGGGAGCATGAAATGTGACTTTCAGGTTCATTCTTGGCTCGCACCTTCACAAGGCCTTGCCTTGGTTATGAGCCCAACGCTAGGGTTGTGATAATTACAATTAATCTTTAATTATAAAATTGAACATACTCATCAAATTTCTACCTAAAAATCATAACCTTGTGTTGAAGAATGTGTTTTCATGGTTTTGGTTTTGAATTTACTAAAAGACTAATTCCATGGTTCAATTTTGGTGCAAATTCCAATAAAAATGATGCACTCCTAAGTTCCTAGTTAAACCCAAGATGGGTCTAAGTTATTCAACAGCAAAATTGTGAAGAACTTGGGGCACGCTCCTAGCTCTCAGCATTAGAAGGGGTAGGGGGGCATGTTGAAGTTCTGAGATGGGATTAGGAAAAGTGACAAGTTTTATTTACTTACTCAAACCTACATCAAACCAACCAATAAGTTGGTTAATTTATTTTCTGGAGCACCTTCGGTGCTAAGACAAGCCACGGGCAATCCTAGACTCACAAAACTCACCACGACCCAGATTCAGGGGAAGCCACCACCTTCCCCCATATAGTATACTCTATGCCTCTCCATAGCACCCACATCCGAATGACTTTTTGTCCTGGGACTCCCAAGGAGGAGTTTCAAAACTGTCTCGATTTGGACTCTCGGGATTTTGCGAGGTCATAAGTCTTTGCTCAGATTTCCGATTGGGATGAGGTCTAAAGCAAACTTGTAGTTCTCCTTGAGAGCTTTCCAATGGTGTATTGCACTCCACTTGAACGCACCGAAGTTGGGTCGATTCCCAACTTTTAATGGTCAGGCGTCAAATTGCCAATTTGATTTTCGGCCCTTCTTTTTGCCATAACTTGTGTTGAAGATGTCCAAATGGCCAATGCAAGCCCATTTTCGACATCTACATTTCGATAAATTTTCAATGATCTAAAAAACACCCCAATGCGAGGTGTTTTGACCCTTACAATCGAATTATGAAATTTCGAGAATCCCGAAAGACTCCCAAGTCCCAATTTTGGGAGTGTGAGTTTCATCCTCACACTCCCTCAAAGTAGGGTTGCAACAAAAAAGGTATTAAATTCAGTCCGAATCACAAAAACCTATTCATGAACCCCCATATTTAATTTTACAAATCAAATTCCCAAACAACATTGGTTCCAAAATCCTAAGTTCAAAAATTTGCCACCCATGATGATGACATGAGGACTTGGTGCGTCTAAGAAAAATCGAAAACCATGAAATGATCTAATATTTTAGTGATGGGCCTTCCTTTTGTGGAAAAAAAGGGGCAACCAAGAATAAATCAAAATTATTTGCAATGTTTAAGACAAAGTTTTTTCAATCTTTCAATCATATTTGTTAAAAAACCTAAGAAAATTTTGAAAAATGGAATTGTCACAACAAGCAATCACAATGTATATTCATGTCTTGCAAACACACACCCCAAACACACAAAAGAAAATATTTGAAAAAAAGGTTAAAAGAAAGGTTTAAATCAATCTATAAGGTTGAACAATAAAACTTAGGTTCCAAAAGACCAATGTTGAATGATCCCAATGGATTTTTTAATTTTTTGTGCGGGTGTGGGAAGAATTTTATTGTGATGAAAGAAAGTAGTGAAGGAAAAATGATTAATAAAGGATCACAATGTTGAAAACAATTACATTGAAAGTTGTTGTCAAATTCAAGACCATTACAACCAATTTCAAGGTGTTCCAATCAATGTTATTTAGATCCATTCCTTTTCATTCTTGATTTTTCTAAGCTTGATCATATCTAGGAAAGAATAATAAAAGTAAGGAAGCAAACATACTAGACAATGGGCGACACATATAACATTATGTACAACACTACAATGTTTCATAATTACACCATTAGACAAAGAATGAAAACATTTTGCAAGATTTTATGTGTTTATGGTTATTTCATCTTCCTTGCTAGCATTTTGAGGTGGCCAACTTATAAAGAAAATCCATAGTTATCTAATCTCCCCTTAAATAAATGCACTTGAATCACAAACTTTTGATGATCAATTTACACAATAATTTGATCACCAATGTATTGATTAATGTCCTAATGTAAAACATTTGGATACATTATTGTCAAAAGGAGTGTTGGTGGGTTGATTCTTTAATTTGTTCATATCTTTCATTTTAATTCTTGACCGTAAACACAAATAATGGGCCTATGGATCAAACTTTAAGTTATACTAATTATGTTTATTCAAATGAACTAAAGATTTAAAAATTGTAACTAAAGCATGTTAAAAGAAAATGGAAATCAAATTTTTTGGCACCATTGTGAACATTTGACAACCCTAATTCAAACATATAAATTAGGAAAGACAAAGTTGTATCGACAAAACTATAGTTTCAAAGGCAAAGTATTGATATTTTCAAAGCTAATGGTGATGAAAACTATAATTTCAAACACTTGCCAATCATATGAAAGGTTTGGAAAAAAAATGAGCCCACAACCATGCACATCTTAAAGCTCCACAAGTAACAAAAATTGACAAAATGAGACATGGTTGATTGGGAATTGGTAGGTTCATTTGCTTTTCATTTAAAAAAGTTATTGTACAACCTTCATCATATGGTTTCCTCCTTGAAAAGGGGAAAAAAATAAAGAAAGTAAAAAAAAATTCTTTAAAAATTTCCAAATTTGTGTCTAGCCAAATTAACAATCATCAACAAGCATAATTAGCCCAATTTTGCTAGCTATGAAAGTAAACAAAAGTTTAAGAGTCATTTAATATTGTGGGTACATGCTAAAACATGTTGTATAATTTTTAGTGATTTAGTTTTTTGTAACACTTAAAAAATGGGGTTCATTTTTTTCCTAGGATTTCCTTGTGGGTATTGGAAATCATTTTTTTCATGTTGATAAAAAGAAAAACAAAATCCCCCCCCCCCAAAGAAGTTGTGATATAATTTTTTTAAACTTCTTATACTTATGGGGCTATTTAAGGTACATGGTTAAAAGTCATTGTATTCTCAAAAAAGGAATGCATAAGTTTTCTATAATGTCAAAATAAAATTGAGTGAAAAAGTAAAGCAAATGGAAATTAGTTGGTTTCATTGTAACAAAAGCAACATACAATACAAGGGAGGAAGACCAAAATGTGTATTAACATTCCATTTTCCATTGTCTTTGGGGAACTAATTATATTAAGATTGGTAGTAGTGCCATTGTTAGCACAATGTTTAGGGTGATAAAAAAAACAACAATCCATATTTACAATGTTAACTACTGACAAATCTCACATGGTAATTGAAATGGCTCTAGTGATAACTTGGTGTTGACAACCAATGTTTATTAATAATGAATCTTTTAAAAATGTATATTTTAGAAAAAAATTTAGTGTTACATAATGCTTACAAAAATGAAGTAATTATTTATACATTAACATCCTTTTTTTCTTTTCATTCCCTTTTTTTTTTTTTTCGTTCATCCTCATTTGTGTTGCATGTTTTATCTACAAAGGTGGCATCTTATACAATAAATGTTTTGTCTTTCATAGAAGTGTTATTTGCTTGGGGAACATTTATTGTGAAGTTTGGGACCTACATGTGTTAAACGACCATCTTTAGGGGTATAACATAATTGTCCAACTTATTTTTATTATTTTATTATTATCTATTTTAAATATATAAATATTAAAACCCTTATATTAATTATAGTCCATTATTTCAGATCATTACATACATTATATTATAATTAAATTGATTATTTGAATAAAATATACCCTATTTTTAACTAATTAATTTATAATTTTTACCCAATAACTAATATATTGCACCCTATATTTTTACTCATCTATTTTTTACTTTTTTTACTAATGTCCCCCCCCCCCCAAGGTTATTTGAAGCAATTTGAATGGATTCTATCTCCTCCACACATCACAATCCAATGGGTCTCCATCAAGTTACCTATTTATTGAGTGTAGAAAAATTCTTTGCCTCCTTCAATCAAGATGTAACCCTTTAATAACAACGAATAAAATGTTTTCAAAAACATTCACCAAGTTCCATCACCAACATTTGTGTTGTGGACCTTTCATGACAAGCACAACATCTTTAACCAAAGTAGCAACAATTCACGAACAATTCACATTGTAAGTGCACTCAAGTATAGTTCAACTCTCATTGAACTCCCCTAATATTACCTCTTTGTTGCAAGTTTGGACATTTCAAAATAAAATGCTAGGAAAGTGATGATAGTTGCCATCCACATTTTGGTGTGAAAAAATTACAACAATTTAAAGATCTCAAGTTTTCGTTTTATAATGCTATAACTAAAACATAATATGATGTGTTCTACATTTACGAATCATATATCTATGTTACTTGGTATTAAATGTTGACATATGATTTTTTTCTTTCTATAAGTAGATTTCAAAGATGAAATCCACTTTATAATGAGATAATGTTTACTTCAAAACATAATATGACAATGTTATACCTATACCAATCATTTTCTATAAAAGTTAATATATGAATAATAATCATATTGGTATTCTATACATGTTAGGTAATTAATACCATTTGAATTAACCGATGGTTATTTATGAACTAATTGTTAGTTGATTAATAATATTTAATAATAGGACATGAACTTATATAAGGAATTATTGTAACACATAATATATGCACGACTTCAACACATGTTTGATGGATAATTAAATAATTTGAATATTCCATTTCAACAAATCCCCAAAAATTCATCTTCCTTCACAATTTTTTTGAGAAAAATAATTTATGAAAATTTCAGCATTTCTAAATTCTATAGAATTTGTGCTGAAGCCAGCAAGGTACTACAATATTTTGAAAAAAAATAAAATATCATTTCTTCTATAATCTCTGTATGATTTTATTTTGTAATCTATTTAAATTTTTTGATTAGGTCTATTATTTTTTCAATTTATTTTGATTGCTTGAATTTTATCAAGTCCTTCATTACTGTACATTGACAAGGTTGTCACATGACACCGCTCAAATGTTAAGGCATCTTTGTCACCATGGCCTAAACAATAGGTGTGATTGGCCCTTTCTCACTCAAATGTTCTATGTTAATCTCACATGCCCCAAAATCCACACCCAAATCAAACATGCACCCAATAACACTCCATGCACCACCATAAAATGTGTAAGATGGATGATGTATGGAGCATGGACAAGAAACACATTTTCATTGTATTCCTAACCCATAGCTAATCATGGCTAAATCATCCACATATACCTACCTACCTAGTTACCACAAAGTCAAATATTCACTTACCTACCTACTTACCTATTGCATTCACCACTCACATAAGTAGTTACCTAATTAGGGAAGAGGGATGAAAAAGGGTTTATTGGATAAGTATAAAGGTGGAACCTTAACATAGGTTGAGCCATAACCCCTATTCCAGCCTCTAATAGTGTTGTATCACATCTGACATACAATGTCAATTGTTTTCCCAGCTCGATGGATACACATGCAAAATTGGACAATATAAGATGAGAAAATATTTAAATATTCCCACTTGACTATCTCTTTTGCTACTTGGTTTACAATTAATAAATCTTATTACTACCAAAATTCAAGATGTAAGGCCAACACCACATAATAGATTCTAACACCTTAAAACACACCATGCTTAAATATCATAACAAAGTTATTATTTTCAATTAATATTAGAGTTATCCGTAAAGTCACGATTAAGGGGGTGAGAACAGCCAGTTTCGGCACAAAAGGGCATCAAACGCAACACTGGGAATGAAAATTTTACAAAATGAAATAACTGGGACCCAAATTAGTTTTTTCCACCAATTTTGATGGTAAACTGAGTTTCATCCTTTTTTCCTCAGCGCCTGCACTGGTGCTACATATAAATTTTCAGTGCTCCTACATGTACATGTAGGACTAGTATAATTACTCTCGAACCTTGTGCATTAAATGCTGAGTTTGAACATTTCATACCCATGGCATCATGTTCTATGTAAGTATTTGCAAGTCGACTCCTGACAGCAGCAAGCAGCCCGCAAGATATGGTAGTGTGCCTACTTACCGATTTTTCATTGAGTGAAAAATGATGCACTATGTGTGCGGGGCTGGTGAATGCTACTTACTTAGTACATGAGAATGCCGAGTGACATGACACATTGTGTGTCGCTACGGGAATCCATACATACCAAGTGATGATTGTCAGCGTGGTAGCTTGGTTGAGGGGTTTTCATCAAATGACCAAAAAAATGAATGAATCAATGGCTTCAGCCTGCCTTCCCCGCTTCCCCTTGTGCACGCGACCTAATGATACCCAAGATGCTGCGGCAGGGTATCAAAAAGGAAAGCATGGGCACCACTGCAGTCTCATGATGATGATGATCATCATCATCATCCGCAAGCTGACATCGCAAAAGACACATTTTGAATTGAATCAAAATGGGATGTGATGATGATATGAACCATATTTTCATCTGAAAGAAAATAGTATGAAAATGTTGTTTCCAACTCTCTTTGCAATGAATTCCTTCATTTGTCTCTAAAAGAAGCCAAAATCCTTCAAGATATTATTATAACTCTATAATAGCTAATCTCAAGTTTCAACACAAGCCCAAAATATCATCTTTCAAAAATCCTCATATATATAAAAAAAAGACCTATTATTATTCTTTTACCTAGGGGTCAAAATCCCTTAAGCTACTATTATACTCTATAATGAATCTAAACACAATATCCTTGCCTTCTTGGTCGGCAAGGCCAACAAACATGATCTCAACATGACATCATTGCACTGATTTATTTGAGAATGAATACTTTTGAAATGCAATGAATAATAATAATAATAATAATAATATGATGGATTCTAAAGAATAGAGGAAAAGAAGCTTGCTAGCCTACTTGTTTTAAGTGTTTATATTCAAACCTATCCCACAAAATAATCCATATAGGTAATAAAAATATATATTTGGTTGCTTCATGCTCACTACTCTCACCATTCATTGAGGTAACTGAAAATTTTGTTATTGTCATTTGGTTAGGTACTAGGTGGGTAGGTAGGTAGGTAAGGAAGGGTAACTACTATTGGAGGCATGATTTGAGATGCACTTCTGAATTTTTATTATTCCTTTAGATGTATATTGTTGTAGCTTTATTAGGTTTGGAAGTTATTTTATTTTATTTTATTTTTAAAATGTATATTCTTTAAAAAAAATCTATTCATGAAACTTTGAAAGTTAAAAAAGGTTATTTATTTGTTGATATCAAAAAAATTGAAAACTTGGGACAATTTTGTAGGTTGTATTTAGGGTTTATTATTATTATTATTATTATTAAATTTCCCATTATTTGGTGTTTAATAGGGAGATAAATTATCAATCATTTATCTATATCTCTCTTTAGCAACAACTCAACTATTTATGTATGATTCGCTTAATATGTTGGATATATTGTCCATGCTGGTTACAAACAAGATATTGTGATGAGAAGAAGAAATCATGTAGTGGTACTTCTCTATTGTATGAGATCTTTTCCAATATTAAATGCAATTATCAATCTTTCATTGCCAATTTTTTAAAAAAAATCGCCATAATATTAGATCAAAATTCTCATAAATTACCATTTTTATTATCGAACTTGATTTTTTTAATTTATTTCCTCCACACTTGAGTGTCAAATTAGATAAGGCACTATGTAGCAACACCAAAATTTACTTGATGAGAGAATGGATTTCCCCAATTGAAGAGAGAGAGAGAGAGAGAGAGAGAGAGAGAGAGAGAAAAGGAGAAAAACCCCTTATTATTACAACTACAAATTCATTCAAACTTGAAGTATGAGTTGTCTTTTGGGGGAGTTGCTTGGTATTATGGTCATATTTAGTTAGTATGTACTTACTAGTGAGTTTGTGTAGCTTTGTAAGTGCTTCTAAATACAATGGCAATTCTTTACTTAAGTGAACAAAACTGTTGGGGACCAAAATCCTTCTATATTCTTGGCTAAATCTGGCAATTTGGGTTTTTAAAAACTTTTTTGGAAATATGGCTAATTTGGGCCATCTTTTCCATGAAAAATTCGTCGTGTAGGTCAAAATTATATATTTTCAGGTCAAATTTTGAAAAAATAATTTCACCAAAAGACATCATTATTTATGTCAATGTCAAATTTAATTTAAATTTCTATACATTTCATGGACATGAGAACATACATGTTAATTTTTTTTTCTCATATCCATGTTGGTGGATAGGGGAAAAGAGTGAGGTAGTTATAAAATGGAGGTATTTATGAAAAAAGGTGAGAAATAGTTATTAAAAAAGGTTCATAAAAAAAAAGCAATTATTAAAAAAGAAATAAAGTAATTAGGCTTGAAAATGAGATAGTTATTTTTGAAATTGTTTTTGAAATGGTCCATGGACAACCATATGAAGGATTCCAAAAAATCTTCCAAATACTAATTCCGATTGCTCGTCACTAGGATTAATTTGTTAACGTGCCATAGAGATTACTAGTAGGCTTGGTGTTTTTTCAAGTTTTTCGCTCATCTCCTTACATGACTTGCTTCATGCTACGGGTGATGGGGTTTAGGTTCTAAGTTACTTGATTTTTCCTCCTTGGGCTCCCAATTGTGCATTTTGCATTTGTGCTTTTGGGTGTTGTCTTTTGTTTGGACTTCAATCCTTTTGTTTTTCTTCTCTATTTCCCTTGCGAATTTCTTTCCTTTATTTATTTCTTTATAAGAAGATCATGCTTTGCAAGGTACGGGCAATTCATAAGAAACTAGTTGAGGTTTTAGGGTTTTAGGGTTTTGGCCCAAAGTGAATTGTGTTGAGAATCATTATAGAATATAATAGTTTCAAAGGATTTCCGCCCCCCTAGAAACTAGGTGAGATGATTCATCCTAATTTGGTTGTAAAAAGATTCACATTCATTTTTTGACATTTTGTTTTTTTTGTTTTGGTCACCTCCTCAAATGCACACCCAGCACCAAGTGACTAAACTCACAAAACTATAGATGAAATTACTTTCTCCAAAATGGTTATGGCACCACCATCATGTTCAAAAATTCATGTAACTCTTTCAAAATGCGACAATGTGATTGAAGGCATTAAAATACACATGTCATAATGAGTTTTTAAAAAAAAATTTAATGTTTTATTAGGTTTAAAATTTTGCACAAATGTGAAAATAAACAGGACAAAGGGAATATTTGATCACCTTTTTTTAAAAGAAAAAAAATCACTAGGTTTACAAAAAATTGAAATTCATGTTGTGACATTTCCCTATTGGTTTGGTCATGTAAAAAAAAATCAAATGTTTAGATAGGTTCCTAGAACATGTCATCATTTAATGTGAGATCCCTTTTGGGTTCCTCATAGCTAATGTGATGTTAAATTTTTAAAAATAAAATCATGACAATTTTTCTTTTACAACAACATGATTTTATGATTGTGTATATTAAAATAAATTGATTTGTAATTTTCCAACTAGCTATGACCAATTTATCATACAATATCAATTGTTGATATTTAAATTAATAGCAAGGCCATTGTGTATAATGCACCTCATTGTCTTTAGATTCAATATAGAGTATAGTAGCTTAAGGGATTTTGCCCCCTAGGTCAAAAATCTATTTTTACATGAGGATTTTTGAAAGATGATATTTTGGCTTTTGTTGAAACTTGAGATTAGTTACAATATCTTGAAGGACTTTGGTTTCTTTTAGAGGAATTTTTTAAGATTATATTTTTGCATGGTGAAACATTTGAGTTTCCATTCATCATAATTATCATAGTTTACACTATGAATAATTTCACTATCCATGTGACAATATCATAATAGATCATGAATAATTCAATAATTTCAAATTTTAAAGACAAATTAATTTATTGAAAAACAATAATTGTTCATTTTGTCAATGTGGAAACTGACCTTAGGCTACGGTAATGTCATTAATATGTACTCCATCCATCATTCATTTTAGTTTAAATGGTTAGCTCCAAATCAATGTGTGTGTGTGTGTTGTTTTTTTTTTTTTTTTTTTTTTTTTTTTTTTTTTTGAAATTTTTTTATAGATTTCACAAAAAAAATTTGATTAATTTTGGCCAAAATTACTTTTTTTATCACGATATTCTCCAACAGAAAAATATAATTTATTAAATGGTATTTTAGAAAG
>Ga0116229_10001527_pt1 | contig 36504 bp, 29 predicted proteins | sample S1TSphgellanicum_3_FD_87313 | JGI IMG/M metagenome (GOLD analysis project Ga0116229, IMG submission 87313) | Host-associated microbial communities from peat moss isolated from Minnesota, USA - S1T2_Fc - Sphagnum magellanicum MG | ecosystem: Host-associated > Plants > Peat moss > Unclassified...
AACCATGTTGGCGGGACCATGGCGGCCGCCAGTCTTTTCATACATATCCGATTCGAAGGTGAGCCGCCGCGCCGCGCCACCGGCCGCCGGGATGACATAAACATCCTCATTGCCCTGATAACTGGAGGTAAATGCGATCCATTTTCCGTCGGGCGAATAGCGCGGAAACATATCCTGGCCAGGATCGCTGGTTAGTCGCTGCGCCGTGCCGCCCAAACGTGGCACTTGCCAGATGTTGCCGTCGGCGACAAAGACGATAGTACCGCCGTGCGAATTCGGAAAACGCGGCAGGGCGCCATGCGCGGTCGTGGTTATTACCAACAACGCCAGAACGGCCAGGCTAGCGCGGCTTACCATGCTCATGGGGGCTCCGCAGGAGGGGTGAGACAATAGCATCATGTTGCCCTGCGCCGCGGCGGCCGGCAAATCAGGCTCTGGCAACCGGCGCCGTCCATGCCATAATGGTGCCATGCCATACCTCATCATCCACGTTGAAGACGCGGGCTCCGATCCCTACTGGACCTTGGTAGATGCCGCGATAGGCAAGGATCTGCGCGACAGATACAGGTTCGCCAGCCAGCAGGAGGCCGAGGACGCCGCCAACATGATGAGCGGCGTCGAAGCCGAAGAACCCCCTTCCGCTAAATAGCAAGATTTTTTGCTTCTTGTTCCAAAAAGCAGTCCAACCCTTGGACTTCTAGGCTGCTGCAGACTGGCCCCGGAATGCGGCCGTACCAGCTGCGTCCAAACGCGCGAAATCTTCGTCGGACAGGGATATATCAACCGCAGCGACGTTCTCCTCCAGGTGCGCCATCCGAGACGTCCCAGGGATCGGCAGCATCACCGGGCTCCGCTTGAGAACCCACGCAAGCGCCACCTGGCTCGGCGCGGCCTTGTGCTTGCGGGCAACGTCATCCAGCGGCGACCCGGGCCGCGCGAGATCGCCCGCGGCCAGCGGGAACCAGGGGATAAAGCCAATGCCGTGCTTGGCGCAGTAATCCAGCACGGCCTCGCTGGTACGATCCACAAGGTTGTAACGATTCTGCACAGTCACCACCTTGAATACCTTGCGCGCCGCCTCGATTTCCTCAACGGAGACTTCACTCAAGCCGGCATGTTCAATAATGCCATCACTCAGCAACGATTTGATGGCATCAAACTGCTCGTCACGCGACACCTTCGGATCAATGCGGTGCAATTGCCACAGCCCGATCTTTTCCACGCCCAGGAAGCGCTGGCTCATCATAGCCTGTTGCCGAAGATACTCAGGCCGGCCGACCGGATGCCAGTGATCCGGGCCGGTGCGCGTCAAACCGCCCTTGGTTGCAACAAGCATGTTTGGATAAGGGTGCAATGCGGCATGGATCAGATGCTCGGACACATCCGGCCCGTACGAGTCAGCCGTATCGACGAAATCTACCCCGAGCTCAGGCAGGCGTTTGAGTGTCCGCAGGCACTCTTCGCGATCGGCCGGCTCACCCCAAATGCCCTTCCCGGTGATACGCATTGCGCCGAACCCGAGGCGATTGACCGTGATGTCGCCGCCGATCTTGAACGTGCCGGCCTTGCTGGCGTTGCTGGCTCTCATGATTGCTCCTGAACCCGTTGCGGTGCTCGGGTGAACGACCAAGGCCGGCCGCGGTTGCACGGGGTGTTGAGGTCGACAGGCGAAGCGTCGAGCGCGGCATCCTGCGGAGGCCGCACCTAAATGTTTGCCTTACAAACTTGATCGGCCGGCGCCACCAACTGTAGCGCGCGTTCGAGGCCGGCCTCATTGAACGGCTTCTGCAGTATCATTGCGCCAGGCATTCGCTCCTCAACGCCAAGCGGGTCGCCTGTGACAAAAATATGCGGTACGTCGCCCTCCCGCAATATTTGCTCCATTGCGGCGACGCCGCTACCGCCTCGCAGACGCGCATCGGCGATGATCAGGTCGGGGCGGTGCCGTGCGGCACTCGCGACGGTATCCGTTTCGGTGGCCTCCACTGCGCAAACGATGTGCCCCATGCCGGTGAGCATGTCGGCGAGCAACATGCCAATGAGCGCATTGTCCTCGGCGACCAATATGCGAAGTGGTGTCATCGCCCCGCACCGCCCCCTAAGCCACGCATGCTTTTCTCCTGCCCCCGCAATGTCTTTTGCGGACGCGCCCAGCAGCCCCGCACATCTCAACCGGCATGCTAGCGGCGGCTGCCCAGACCGCGGCAGGCTCGGAAAACACTTACCACTTAGAACAGTCCGGTTACGTCGGCGACTCCTGCTTATGTCGCGCACACTTCCCGGGGCCGCGCCGGACCGCTCGCCACCATACCGCAATAGATACGCATATGCCAAAAAATGCCGAATTGGCACCCCTCGGAAAATACCTATGGGCAGCGTCTGGGGCGAGGCAAGCATGCGTACCAAAGTATTGAAGGGAATCGAGACAATCCAATCTATTGCTTTGTGCCGTAAGCTGTGCGCGCATAGCGATGGGCCGCCTAAAGCGGTAGAACCATTCCACCGCCCTGACGCCGGCGCGTGCCCCGAAGGACAACAATCCTTGCCGAACCGCTCTGCCAGCCTGGCAAATGTGCCCGCGACACCCACCGGCGGGCGGCCTGAACCCGCGCGCGGTCCACCCGTGTTAGCGGTTGCCAACTTTCCGGTCGTCGGCATTGGTGCGTCTGCCGGCGGTCTTGATGCGTGCCGTAAGTTGCTTGACGCGTTACCGCCCGCCAGCGGCATGGCTTTCATTTTGGTTCAGCATCTGGACCCCACACACGAAAGCCTGATGACTGAATTGCTCGCCAGTCATACGTCCATGTCCGTTCAGCAAGCCACCCATGGCATGATCGTAGAACCGGACCATCTCTATGTCATACCTCCCGGATGCTATCTTGCCGTCAGGGACGGCGCATTGCAGCTCTCCAAACCGGGCGCGCGCCACGGCGCCAGGCTACCCTTCGATTTCCTGTTGCGCGCCTTGGCGGACGCCTATGGGCCGCACGCGGCCGGTATAGTTCTCTCCGGCACCGGATCGGACGGTACCCTCGGCGCGCAGGCGATCAAGGATAAAGGCGGCTACGTCATTGCCCAAAGCCCGGACGATGCCGACTATGACGGCATGCCTCGGAGCGTGGTGCTGACGGGTGCCGTGGATGTCGTGTGCCAGGCGGCACAAATTCCAGATGCGATTGCCCGATGGCGCGACCATGTTCCCGCCAACGACAGCACCGCAACTGTCCTGTCGGGCGGCGCGGCAGCCGATTCGCTGCAAATGATAATCGATCTCGTGCGTGCCCGGACCCCACACGATTTTTCGTCCTACAAGATCGGAACCATGCAACGTCGTATCGAAAGGCGCATGGCCCTGGCCGGCATCGCTTCCGACGACATGGGCCGTTACGTCGATTTATTGCGCGACAATCATGCCGAGCTTACTCAGCTGGCGAAGGATCTACTGATAAACGTGACCAGTTTCTTCCGCGACAAGAAGGTGTTTTCTCTATTACGAGAGAAAATCATCCCCGACATGGTACGCCGCCATGCGCCGGGTCATCCGATCCGCATCTGGATCGCCGGTTGCAGCACGGGTGAGGAAGCCTATTCGCTTGCCATCATGTTCCGTGAGGCGCTCAATTCCGCCAGGCTGAACATCAAGCTGCAGATCTTCGCGTCGGACGCGGACCCCGACGTGGTGGCCTTCGCGCGGGAGGGAAGGTATCCGGCGAGCATAGAAGCGGATGTTTCGCCCGAACAGCTCGCCCGTTTTTTCTCGCAGGATGACGGACACTACGTCGTCTCGCCCGAACTGCGCTCCTCCGTCGTTTTCACTGTGCAGGACGTGCTGAGCGATGCGCCGTTCTCGCGCCTGGATTTTGTTTCATGCCGCAATGTACTTATCTACCTGAAGGCCGAGGTTCAGGCCAAGGTGCTGGCGCTGTTCCACTTCGCCCTCGTCGAGGACGGCATTCTCCTCCTCGGCAGCTCCGAATCGGCCGGACATATGGACGACCGATTCGAGATGATTGCAAAATCGGAGAGGCTATATCGCCATATCGGCCGCAGCCGGCCGGGCGATCTCGGCTTTCTGATCGGCGCCGGCGACGGCACCCGCGCGCGGGTGGGCCGGAACCAGGGACCGCCGCTTTCACGCGAAGCATCGCTGGCGGAACTTTGCCGCGACCTCGTGATGGAGGAGTTCGCGCCGGCGGCAATTCTCATCAACCGCCGGCACGAGTGCCTTTATACCCAGGGGCCGATAGACCGCTATCTGCACCTCGCTCCGGGGCTGCCGACGCAGGAACTTTTTGCCCTCGCCCGCCCAACCCTGCGTGTCAAGCTGCGTTCCGCCGTGCATCAGGCGATTCAGAAAAACAGCCGGATTACGGTGACAGGCGGCAAGACGCAGAAAGGCGAGACGACGGTTTCATTTAATGTCGATGTGCAGCCGGTGCGTAGCGAGGGCGAGGATCTGCTGCTGGTATGTTTTGTTGAACAGACCGGCCCGCCCGGCGGCGAAGCTCGCGCGGTGCCGGTGGGGGAGGCCCCGCGGGTTGCGCAATTGGAACAGGAACTGGAGGCGACCCGCACCGAGCTTCAGGGCGCCATCAGCAATCTTGAATTGTCGAACGAGGAACAGAAGGCGCTGAACGAAGAAGCGCTCTCCATCCAGGAAGAGTATCAATCGACCAATGAGGAACTGCTGACATCGAAGGAGGAACTTCAGTCGGTCAACGAGGAATTGACGGCACTGAACAACCAGCTGCAGGAGACGCTGGAGCGGCAAAGAACCACCTCTAACGATTTGCAGAACGTGCTGTACAGCACCAACGTCGCGACGATATTCCTCGATGTCGACCTGAATATTCGTTTCTTCACACCGGCAACAAAATCGCTGTTCCGCATTATTCCGGGCGACATTGGCCGGCCTTTGGCGGACCTCAATTTCATGGCCGCCGACCACACGCTGCTGGCCGATGCGAGCGCCGTCCTGCAGAGATTGGCACCATTGGAACGTGAGATCGACGGGCAGGATGGCGTTTGGTATACAAGGCGCATTCTGCCCTACCGCACCCAGGATAACGGGGTGGAGGGTGTTGTCATTACTTTTTCCGATATCACCGAGCGGCGCCATGCAGCCGACGCGCTGCGGGCCGCGACGCACCGGGCGGAGATGGCAAACCTGGCGAAGTCACGTTTCCTCGCCGCCGCAAGCCATGATCTGCGGCAGCCCTTGCAAACATTGACATTGTTGCAATCGCTGCTGGCGAAGGCCGTCGAAGGCGAGCGGGCGCAGAAAATGATAGCGTTGCTCGACGAAACACTGACCGCGATGTCAAGCATGCTCAATACGTTGCTGGACATTAATCAGATTGAAGCGGGTACGATTCGCCCAAATATCATCGATTTTCCGATCGCCGACCTGCTCGGTCAGTTGCAGGATCAGTTCCTCTACCATGCCCAGGCGGAGCAACTTACATTCCATGTGCTGCCTTGCAGCTTGCCGGTTCGCAGCGACCCCCGCCTGCTGGAGCAGATGATTAGAAACCTGCTGACGAACGCGTTCAAATACACCAAGAACGGGCGGGTTCTGCTAGGCTGCCGGCGACGCGGTCGCACACTCAGGATCGAGGTGTGGGACACCGGGATCGGCATTCCACAGAGCGAAATCGCGGCAATCTTTGAGGAATATCATCAGCTCGACAACCCGGCACGCGAACGTGGCCATGGGATGGGCCTCGGCCTGTCCATCGTGCAGCGCCTTGGCAACCTTCTTGGACACACAATCAATGTGCAATCCCGGTCCGGTCACGGCTCGGTATTCAGCATTACCGTCCCGCTGTCCGCGGCAGGCGCCTCCGCGCCCTCCGCGCGGCTTACAATTCACACCGCCGATACCGAAAAGGTCGCCGATAAAGCTGCTCGCGCTACTATCCTCGCCGTGGAGGACGATGCCGGCGTTTGCGACCTCCTCTCGCTATTGCTGGGAAATCTTGGCTACCAGGTTACCACCGCGCCGGACGCCATTGCCGCGTTGGCGCTGGTATCGGCGCGAAAGATCAGGCCAGATCTTATTCTCGCCGACTATAATCTACCCGGCGGAATGGACGGGCTACGGATGATCACCAGGCTGCGCGCCGAACTGCGGCAGCCAATTCCGGCAGTGATCCTGACCGGCGACATAACCACCAGCACGTTGCGGGAAATCGAGCGGCAGAAATGCGCCCTGTTGAACAAGCCTGTCAAGGTGCAGGAGCTTTCCAACCTCATCCAGCGCCTGCTGGTGCCCGCGTTGCGTTCAATGCCGGCTCATGCGGCAACCGATGCCGCGCCCCACGATACCGGTACCGGCACGATATTTATCGTCGACGATGACGACCGTCTGCGCGCCACGCTGCGCCGCGTGCTTGAGGATGACGGCCGCATCGTTGCGGATTTTTCAACCTGCGAGGCGTTTCTAAGCACATATCACCATGGTGACACAGGTTGCCTTTTGGTCGATGCCTACCTCCCGGGCATGAACGGAATGGAATTGTTGCAAAAGCTCCGTGAGTTGGGCGCGCAACTTCCGGCCATCATGATTACGGGGAACAGCGACGTCACCATGGCAGTGCAAGCCATGAAGGCGGGTGCAGTCGACTTTATCGAGAAACCGGTCCGGAGTGAGGAATTGATCACCAGCATAGACCGGGCCCTCGAACGCGCGCAGGATAGCGGCAGGCTGGCCGCGGACCGCGACGCGGCGGCCGACCGCCTGGCCGGACTGACGCGGCGGCAGCTTGAGGTCATGGAACTTGTACTTGCCGGCCATCCCAGCAAGAACATCGCCGCGGACCTGGGCATTAGCCAGCGCACTGTCGAAAATCATCGCGCCTCGATCATGCGCCGCACTGGCGCGAAATCACTGCCCGCGCTCGCGCGGCTTGCATTGGCTGCCGCATGGCATCCGGTTGATGTGTCATCCTCGAGCCATGGCGACGCTTAGAGCGTGATCGCTTGAGGTTGAATAACCGGCGGCGTTACGCACGCTTCCAAAAAACGATTTGGAGCATTTTCAGCCTGACTGGAATCGCTCGATTGAGGCGGGCATCTTGAGCTGATACAAATGCTCTGCAAACAACAACCTGGAGCGGCTTGACGGACGCTGGCGTTTTTCCAGTCAGGCTGAAGCCGCTCCAGAGCGCGATCGACCGTTCAACCAAGTCAACTTGAACCGATCGCGCCCTAAAGGAAGCATGTTCCTCTTTGATAATAAGAACCACAAAAGTGTTGCCTGCCGGCGCTGCCTTCCCTGGGTATATTCCGAGCCTCCTGGTCGCCAGCAGGGTTGACCATCTGGCAGCAGGGCGTCGACGACGCGCGCCCGATTTACAATCATCGCAGGGACGACACATGGAACACAGCGACTCAGTCATTGCCGTCTTCGCCGACCACCAGAAGGCGGATGCCGCCATCAAGAAACTCACGTTGTCCGGCTTCGATATGAAAGACCTCAGCGTCGTCGGAAAGGGTTACCACACCGAGGAAAAGGCCATCGGCTTCTACAATATCGGCGACCGGATGAAATTCTGGGGCGCTCGTGGCGCATTCTGGGGCGGCTTCTGGGGTCTGTTTCTGGGCGGATTGTTCATGACGATTCCGGTCGTGGGCCACGTCGTGATCCTGGGATATCTCGCCGCCGTCGTCGTTTCCGGTGTCGAGAACGCCGTCATCGTCGGCGGCCTGAGCGCGCTCGGCGCGGCGCTGTACGGCATGGGAATACCGAAGGACACGGTTATTCAATACGAGAACGCCTTGAAGGCCGATGATTTCCTGGTCATGGCACACGGCGATGCCGACGACGTTGCACGCGCCAAGGCGATTCTTGGCACTTCCGGCGCATCGCGCCTCGACGTCCATTCAGTCACGCCGGCACGTCGACCCGAATTGGCACCAGCCTGATCCACATCAGCCTGGTCCACATCGTTCAAATCCCGTTCGCCCAACACAAGGAACTTCGCCATGGACAAGGATCGCATTGACGGCATCGGCCACCAGCTCAAGGGGGCGGTGAAGGAGGGACTTGGGGTCGTGCTGGGTGATGCAAAATTACGCGCTGAAGGGATTGCCGAGCGTGCCTCCGGCAAGGTGCAGAACGCTGTTGGCAGCGCCAAGGACGTCGTGCGTGACGCCGCCCGGGACGTGGTGCGCGACGCCTCGGCCGGTGTGGACGCAGCGGCGGGAGAGGCCGAGGGGCACGATAATGAGCGCACCTGACGCAACCGCCGCGGCGTATGCCGCGTGGCCGGCACGGCAAGCCGCCACGCCGGCGGCTGGCCGCGCGCGCTCCCACATCGTGCAATGGCTGCTGCACGACACACCCTACATTGCCATGCTGCTGCTGGCGCTCATTGGGGTGATCTTCCGGCTGCCGGTCGCCTACTGGGTCGTTCTGACACCCATCTTCGGCATCATTTCGATTGCAGCAGGATGGTCTCACTTCCAAGGCCGCACGGCGCAGCTCGGACTGATGTATCGCCTGGCACTCTGCTGGGGTGCGCTGCTGCTTGCGGTTTATCTCCTGTACAGCAGCGGCGTCCAGGGTGTGCTGAACGCAAACGCGAACGCTCTCGCCATGGTGACATTGCTGGCACTCGGTACATTCGTCGCAGGCGTGCAGGCGCAGGTATGGCGCATATGCGGGGTGGGATTGGTGCTGTTCCTGGCTGTTCCAGGGTTAGGCTGGCTCGACCAGTCGCCGCTGCTATGGACTGCCGCGACCCTCGTCATCATTGCGTGTGGCGGCCTGGCCTGGTGGGTAACCGAGCGAGAGCGCCCGATACATTTGAGCAAATAAAGGTTCTTTGGTTATGTGTTCAAAAAAAGAATTGCATGGCTTATCTAGGACTTTAACCTGGCTGTAGCTGCATGTGCCGCCCCTTGCATCGCCAATCCCAAAGGCCTATAGCAACCGGATTCCTACATCTTCCGCATACGCTGGGGGGTGGCCTTTGCGGGCCGCCTTTTTTGTTTTGGACGACACCGACCATCCTCTTTTGACCGGCCTGGAGGCTCGCATCGCCACTGCGATCGGCCCGACACTTGTCGACATGGGATATGAACTGGTGCGGGTGGCGGTGCTGGGGAAGGATCGTCCCACCGTGCAGATCATGGCCGATCGGGCCGATGGCAACCTGATTGCGGTGCAGGATTGCGAGGCGATCAGCCATGCCGTGGGCGCCGTGCTCGATGTCGAGGACCCGGTACCGGGCAACTGGACGCTGGAGGTGAGTTCGGCCGGGATCGATCGTCCGCTGACCCGGGTGAAGGACTGGAACCGCTTCGCGGGACACCTTGCCAAAGCGGAAACGGCGATGCCGGTCGGCGGGCGCAAACGTTTTTCTGGTGTTGTTCTTGGCGCGGATGCGCAATATGCCCGTATGCGCCTGGACGACGGCACCGAGGCCGTCCTGCCGCTTACGGAAGTTCGAAAAGCCCGCCTGGTGCTGACCGACGCCCTGATAGACGCCACATCAACCGCCAAGAAACCGAGCTGAGAACAGCACAATGTCTGGAAACACCATGCCCGGAAACACCATGATGGACACCGCCGTTTCCCGCCCCGAGCTGCTGCTCGTGGCCGACGCCGTCGCGCGCGAAAAGATGATCGACCGCGAGGAAGTGCTGGAGGCGATGGAGCAGGCCATCCAGAAGGCCGGCCGCGCCAAATACGGACACGAGAAGGACATCCGCGCCACCATCGACCGCAAGAACGGCGACGTGCGGCTGTCGCGCTGGACCGAGGTGGTGGAGACGGTGGACAACGAGGAAACCCAAATCCCGGTCCACATCGCCAAGCGGATCGACCCCAAGCTGGAACTGGGGAAATTCATCGTCGATCCGCTGCCGCCGATCGATTTCGGGCGTATCGCTGCGCAGACGGCCAAGCAGGTGATTGTGCAGCGGGTGCGCGAATATGAGCGCAAGCGCCAGTTCGACGAATACAAGGACCGCGTCGGCGAAATCGTCAACGGCGTGGTCAAGCGCACCGAATACGGCAACATGATGGTGGAGCTCGGCAAGGCCGAAGCATTGCTGCGGCGCGACGAACTGATCCCGCGCGAAAGTTTTCGCAACGGCGATCGGGTGCGGGCTTATATCTACGATGTGCGCGAGGAACCGCGCGGGCCGCAGATTTTCCTTAGCCGGACGCATCCGACTTTCCTGGCCAAGCTATTCGCGCAGGAAGTGCCGGAAATCTATGACGGCATTATCGAAATTAAGGCGGTGTCGCGCGACCCTGGCAGCCGGGCGAAAATGGCGGTGATTTCGCGCGACAGCTCGATCGATCCTGTGGGCGCGTGCGTCGGCATGCGCGGCAGCCGTGTGCAGGCGGTGGTGCAGGAACTGCAGGGCGAAAAGATCGACATCATTCCCTGGTCGCCGCAGGCCGCAACGTTCGTGGTGAATGCGCTGGCACCCGCGGAAGTGACCAAGGTCGTGCTCGATGAAGAGGCCGGGCGCGTTGAAGTGGTGGTGCCCGACGACCAATTGTCGCTCGCCATCGGCCGCCGCGGACAGAATGTGCGGCTGGCGAGCCAGCTTACGCGATGGGACATCGACATCCTGACCGAGGCCGAGGAGTCCGAGCGCAGGCAGGAGGAATTCCGCCGCAGGACCGGGTTGTTCGTCGAGGCGCTGGACGTCGATGACGTCATCGCCGGCCTGCTCGTCACCGAAGGTTTTAACTCTATCGAGGAACTTGCTTACGTGCCCCGTGACGAACTCGCCGACATCGAAGGTTTCGACGAAACCATCGCCGATGAACTGATCCGCCGCGCCGAGGCATTCCTGGTGCGCCGCGACGAGCAACTGACGGAGCAGCGGATTACGCTTGGCGTGTCCGATGATGTCGCCAGCTTCGAATTCTTTACCCCCCAGATGCTCGTAACACTGGGCGAGAAGGGCGTCAGGACGCTCGATGACCTGGCCGATCTGGCAGGTGACGAATTGGTGGAAATTCTCGGCGCCGAATTGATCGACGAGGCGACCGCCAACGAAATCATCATGGCGGCGCGGGCGCATTGGTTCGAGGGCGAGGCTGACTCGGCTGCGGCCGCCGAAGCGCCGGCGGCAGGGGAGGCTTCCCACGGCTGATCCGGCACCCCATCTGGATGAGGCCGTTGACGACGAGCCGGAGCGCGGCCCGCTTCGCCGCTGTGTGGTCACCCGCGCGCAGGGGGAGCGCGCCCGCATGCTGCGTTTTGTTCTCGGTCCCGACAGGCAGGTTGTGCCCGACCTGGCCGCGCGGCTGCCCGGTCGGGGAATCTGGTTGAGCGCGCGGGCCGATGTGATAGAAACCGCGCGGGCCAAGGGCGCCTTCGCACGTGCCGCGCGTGGTCCGGTGATTTTGCCGGCCGGTTTGCACGAGGTTTTGCGGACGGGTCTTGAGCGCAGGATTGCTGACCATCTCGGTCTCGCACGGCGCGCTGGCCAGGCCGTCGCCGGCTTTGCGAAGGTGCGCGAGTGGCTTGTGCAGGGGCGCGTAGCAGGCCTGTTGGAGGCGGCGGACGGCAGCGAGGCCGAGCGTTCGCGACTGCTGGGTGGAATGGGCGCAAGCGTATGGGTGGCATGGCCACTGGCGGCGGCCGCCCTGGGGAGCGTATTCGGCCGCGATGGCGCGGTGCATGTCGCAGTAGCGCACGGCCGGTTGGCCGAGGCGTTGCTGACGGAGATTGAACGCCTGGCCGGCGTGACCGGCAGGGCGCTCACAAATCAGGCGGTTGAATTAGGCGGGCAATGAGCGACGGTAAGGATATCGAGACGGGAACGGACGCGGCCAAGGGTCGCCTTTCTCTGCGGCCAGCCGGCCGGCTGGAGTTGGGGCGGACGGTCGATGCCGGGTCGGTGAAGCAGAGTTTCTCGCACGGCCGCACCAAGACGGTGCAGGTCGAAGTGCGCAAAAGCCGCCCCGGCACCTCTGTGCCCGGCCGCCCGGCCGTGGCCGCGCCACCCACCGTGGCCCGGACACAAACAGCACCAGCCACCGGTGCGCCTGTGCCGCAATCCGCTGCGGCGCCAGCCGCCCAAGCAGCGCCCGGCGCCGCGGCGCGGGCACCGGGCCCTGGCCCCCATCAAGGCGCCGGTCAAAGTGCGAGGCCCCCTGGAGGCGCCGCGCGCAGCCCGGCTGGCGGCCGTGCGCTGACGCAGTCCGAACTGGCCACCCGTCAGCGCGTGCTTGCCGAACAGGTGAAGGAGTCTGCGCGGCGCGACGCCGAGCGGCGCGAGCAGGAAACCATCATGATCCGCTCGGCGGCCGAGGAGGCACGCCGGCGTGAGGACGAGGAAAAACGCGCCGCCGACGAGGAGACGCGTCGCGCCGCCGACGAGGCGCGGGCGCCCCGAATCACGACGGCGGAAGCCGATGCGACACAAGCGGCTGCCCCCGGCGCACCTTCCGGCGCGCCGCGCGCCGCGCATGGCGCCGCGACCCGGCCGGCCGCGGCGACCCGCGCCGCCACACCGGCGCGTCCCGCGGCCCCCGCCGCGCCGACGCAGACGCTGCGCCTTGGCGGCCGGGAAGGTGATGACGAGGATCGTCCGCGCCGCACCGCCGGTGGCGTGCCGATCCGCCGCACGCTAACCCCCGCCGCGCCCAAACGTACGGGTGACCGACGTGCGGGCGGGCGTATCGATGTTGCCGCGGCACTTGAGGGCGAGGACGAGAAAACCCGCTCGCTGGCCAGCGTTCGCCGGCAGCGCGAACGTGAACGCCGCCAGGCCGAGTTGGCTCTGCTGCGGTCTGATCAGGTGCGCCACGTGCGAGATGTCGTTCTGCCGGATGCCATTACGGTGCAGGAACTGGCCAATCGCATGGCAACCCGCGCCGGCGATGTCATTAAGGCGCTGATGAAGCTCGGCGTCATGGCGACTATTACGCAGACCTTGGATGCCGATACCGCCGAGCTCGTGGTGCAGGAATTTGGCCACCGCGCCCGCCGCGTGTCCGAAAGCGATGTGGAGCAGGGGATCGAGGGCGCGATCGACGCCGACACCGATCTCGAGGTGCGCGCCCCGATCGTCACCGTCATGGGCCATGTCGACCACGGAAAGACGTCGCTGCTGGACGCGCTGCGGGCGACCGATGTGGCCGGCGCCGAGGCCGGCGGCATTACGCAGCATATCGGCGCCTATCAGGTGCAGCTGAAATCCGGCCAGAAGATCACCTTCATCGACACGCCGGGCCACGAAGCCTTCACCAGCATGCGCAGCCGTGGCGCCTCGGTGACCGACATCGTGATCCTGGTGGTGGCGGCCGACGACGGCGTGATGCCGCAGACCATAGAGGCGATCAAGCACGCCAAGGCGGCCAACGCGCCGATCATCGTTGCCATCAACAAGATGGACAAGCCAGACGCCAATCCGAACCGCGTGCGGCAGGAATTGCTGCAGCACGATATCGTCGTCGAGGAAATGGGCGGCGAGACGCAGGATGTGGAGGTTTCAGCCACCAAACGGATGAACCTCGACAAGTTGGAAGAGGCAATCCTGCTGCAGTCCGAGGTGCTGGAGCTGAAGGCGAACCCGAACCGGGTGGCCGAGGGGTCGGTGATTGAAAGCCGGCTCGATCGGGGCCGCGGGCCGGTGGCGACAGTCTTGGTGCAAAAAGGCACGCTCAATACGGGCGACATCATTGTCGCCGGTGCGGAATGGGGCCGTGTGCGCGCGATGCTGGACGACAAGGGGCGTCCGCTGAAGGATGCCGGCCCCAGCACTCCGGTCGAGGTTCTGGGCTTGGCGGGCATTCCGTCGGCCGGCGAGCCCTTCGTGGTGGTGGAGGATGAAAGCCGCGCCCGCGAAATCAGCGAATTCCGCCAGCGCAAGGTGCGCGACCGTTCCGCGGCCGGTGCTACCGCGGCGCGCGGCACGCTCGAGGAGATGCTCACCCGCATTGCCGCCGGCGTGCAGAAGGAGGTCGCGATCCTCATCAAGGCCGATGTCCAGGGCAGCGCGGAGGCGATCCAGTCCACCGTGCAGAAACTGGAACACGAGGAGGTGAAGGTTCGCGTGCTGCTGACCGGGGTTGGCCAGATCACCGAATCCGACGTGCAGTTAGCGAAGGCCAGCAATGCGGTCATCGTTGCCTTCAACGTACGCGCCACCAGCCAGGCACGCGCACTGGCCACCCGCGACGGCGTGGATATCCGATATTACAGCATCATCTACCAGGTCGCCGACGACGTGGAGCAGTTGGTGCGGGGCAAGGTGGCGCCGAAATACCGCGAGCATTTCCTCGGCTACGCGGAAATCCGCAAGGTGTTCGACATCACCAAGACCGGCAAGGTCGCTGGCTGCATGATCACCGAGGGCGTGGTGAAGCGTGGCTGCGGCGTGCGCCTGCTGCGCGACAATGTGGTGATCCATCAGGGCGAACTCAGCCAGCTAAAGCGTTTCAAGGACGACGTGAAGGAAGTGGCACGTGGTTACGAGTGCGGTCTTTCCTTCGCCGGCTTCCAGGATTTGCGCGAAGGCGATGTGGTGGAATGTTATGAGTCGGAGCTCGTCCCCGCGTAGGGTGGGTTGCCCTTGCAACCCACCATTTTGCCCCCGACACGGCCGAGCCCAATCATGAAGCGCCACACGAACAAGGCCCCCACCCAGCGCCAGTTGCGCGTCGGCGAGGAAATCCGCCACGTGCTGGCCGGCCTGTTCGCCCGCACCGAATTCCGCGACCCCGATCTCGCCGGCATCATCATTACGGTAACCGAGGTGCGCGTCTCGCCCGACCTCAAGCAGGCAACGGTCTATGTGACGCGCCTCGGACGCAGCGACGTGGACAAATGCCTGCCGGCATTGAAGCGTGTCGCGCCCTTTCTGCGCAGCCAAGTCGCCCATGAAATCCGGTTGCGCGTTGCGCCGGAACTGAGCTTTCAGCCGGATACGGCGATTGATTACGCCATGCACATCGATGGATTGCTGCACAAACCTGACGTGGCGCGGGATCTTGGGTAAGTAAGGAAGCAGTTCTTTTTTGAAAAAAAGAACCAAAAAACTTTTGCTTACAGGCGGAATGTTCCCGCGTCCAGACCTGATCCGATCCTGGCGGCAACCAGTTCTGTGGGGCTTGCATCGTCAGAAATCACATTTGCATCGGCGCCGGCAAACGTTTTGTAAAAGTCCTGGTAGGTGCTGTAGTCCGCAATGGCGCCCTCGGTGCGGGCGGCGGCACGCGCGGCGCAGACGGGCTCGCTCGGGCGAAGCAAAACATAGTGGAGCGGCACGCCGTCCCTGGTCGCGGCGATCGCGCGCGCAATGGGCAGGAACCAGGGCGGAATGGAGAAATCTACGATCGCCTCATAGCCTTCGCGCGCAAACGGCAGCGCGGCCAAAGTCATGGCCCGCATTGATATGCGGAACAGTTCCGGCTTGGTCTGATGCCGCGCGGGCTTGGCGAAGAAGGGCCAAAACCGGTCGCCCTCGATGCAGGCGAGGGGTGCTGGGGAAATCTCCACCAGTGCCGCAGCGATCGTTGTCTTGCCGGCGCCCACGGGTCCGGAAAGCAGAACGATTGAGCCCAATGCGGTTCCTTCCATGGAGTGATTACGGCAGAAATTGCATGCCGCACCCGTGCCCTTGTCAACGCGCCACACGCGCGCTCGCCCAATTTGTCTCTTTATTTAGAGCAGTGCCAGACGACTTGACAAAAACAGCCGGTTGATGCACACGATTTCGTGAGCTCGAGCGAAATTACGGCCCGCGCGCGGAGGATCAAATGAAGGTAACCGACGCATATCTGATGTTCGCGTGTCTGTGCCTGTCCGCCGCTCCAACCGCACAGGCGAGCCAGTTAAATTCGGCGCCTATGCCCGGGCTGTTTGGTCGCCCTGTATCGACCCCCCACGGTGCAGGCACCGCGCCAGCCGGCCGCGGACATTCCGCCCGTCAAGCCCCAGGCCAATGGCGTACGATGAAGATTGGCGCCGGCGGGTTCGCCGATGGGCTGGATATCGCGCCCGACGGGGCCATGGTCATCCGCACGGACACCAACGGCGCCTATCGCCGGAAAGGCGCCGTGTGGCGGCAACTCGTCACCGCAACGACCATGCCGCCCGCCTTCGTCGCCGCCAATCAAGTCACCTCAGGCCAGGGCGTGTACGAAATCAAAATGGCCCCAAGCCATCCCGCGACCATGTATATGATGTTCGGCGGATATGTATTCGCGAGCAACAATGCGGGCTCAACCTGGACCCAGACGTCGTTTGCCCAAATTAACGAAACTCCGAACGACAATTTCCGCATGCTCGGCCAGAAAATGGCCGTGGACCCGAACAATCCCAAAATCGTCTATGTCGGCACACCACAGAACGGTCTGTTTGTGAGCAAGGATGGCGGCGGCACCTGGTCGCAGGTCGGCGGGGTACCGGTCAGCTTGCAAAGCAACGGGCAATATCCCGGCATTACCGGAATTCTGTTCGATCCCGCGATCGGCGGCGTCGTCGGCGGTGTCACGCAGACGATCTTCGCGTCGAGCTACGGCAATGGCGTCTATGAAAGCACCGATGGGGGCAACTCCTGGGCGAACCTGCCCGGAGGGCCACCCGATGTCGAATTCGCCGCGGTGTCCCCAACCGGCGCCTATCTGGCCGCCGGCAATTCCGGTGCCACGCTTTCGCGTTTCACCGGCGGCGCCTGGACCGACATCACCCCGCCCGGTCAACAGGGCATCCCCGCCATCGCCATCGATCCGGGCAATCCGAATGAACTCGTCATCGCAAGTCCCGGCGGTCAGCTCAACGTAAGCTGGGACGGCGGATCGACATGGACCGGAATGGACTGGCAGACCAACATCACCGCCGCCGACATTCCCTGGCTCGCCGCCGCCAACGTTGAAGCCAATGGGTCCGCCTTCCTCACCGTCGGTGCGGCCTTGTTCAGCGCCACCACACCAAACGAACTGATCATCAGCGCGGGCACCGGCGTCTGGGACGTATCGGTCCCCACCGCGGGCCCGCTCGGCACACTCACCTATGCCGATATGAGCGTCGGCATCGAAAATCTCGTGGCCAACGAAATTATTGCGCCGCCCGGTGGCGATCCCGTCCTCGCCTCCTGGGACCGGCCGTTCTTCCACATCAGCAATCTCCATGCCTATCCTTCCACCTACGGGCCGGTGAACTCCGACAACATCGTCGCCGGATGGTCGGTTGATTACGCGTCGTCCCACCCGAAATTCCTCGCCGGCTTGGCCGACTGGTGGGGCACGGAGGAGACGGGCTATTCCACGGATGGCGGTCGCACCTGGACAAATTTCGCAACCGCAATCCCGGGCGCGGGCAGTTCGTTCATGGGCGGAACCATCGCCGCAAGCACGCCGAAAAACATGATCTGGGCGCCGGCGGACGGAAACAACCCATACTACACGCTCGATGGCGGCAAGAGTTGGTCGCCCGTCACGCTTCCAGGGGTTAGCAGTTGGAGCGGATTCGACTGGGCCTACTATTTGAACACACGCACAGTAGCCGCCGACCGGGTGCAGCCAAACACCTTCTACCTCTATTACAATGGGGTTTTCGAAACCACGAATGGCGGTCAGAGCTGGACCCAGGTCGCCGGTTCGCTGGAACCGTTTGCCTTTAATTCGTCCATCCAGTCCGTGCCTGGGCAGAAGGGAAATCTCCTCTTTACCGGCGGCATCCAGGGCAATGGCACGAACCCGCCTTCCTGGGCGTGTTTTTACATGTCATCCGATTTCGGCAACACCTGGACCACCATCCCGAATGTGCTCGAAGTCATCGCCTTCGGGTTCGGCGCGCCGGCGGAGGGGCAAACCTACCCGACCATCTACATCGTCGGATACGTCAACAATGTATATGGGATTTGGCAATCCACCAACCTGTCGCAGGGCTGGACGTCGATCGCCACCATACCAACCGGGGAACTCGACCAGATTTCCGCTATTTCGGGTGATCCAAATACCGGGAATGTCTATGTTGGTTTCGCTGGCGGAGGCTACGCCTATCTGCCCGCGGCAGGAACCCAGGAGCATCACGCGCGGTGAAATACCTGAAGTTAAAAGAAAAAAGCAGTTCTTTTTTGAAAAAAGAACCAAAAAACTTTTCTTGTTTGGGGTTGCTGATATCGGCGCGGGACTTCAGGTTTGTGATAGGAAAAGGTCCAGGGCGCGGACCAGGATTTGCTGATTGGTAAGACGCCGCTTCAGCCCATAAAGCTTCAGCCGTTCGTAATGGTCCGGATCTAGCCTGACGGTGACGGCAACGAGGCGATCGCGCCGCACGAGGGGCGATGCCGCATCCGGCTCACCAGCCGTGACGGCTGCGTCCATATCTGTGATCATGTTACGGCCTCCCGCTATATTGCCCCGGCGTCGTTGCACCCGGTTTCATCATACGATTAGACGTCGCTTCGTATATATATAGAACGCGACTGGCGACGAACCCGTCTTGACAGGCTTCGGGCGGGTCGTTGCGCATGGCCGCGCAGCTTTCGTGCGGCCAAATGATGCAACGACGTTATAGAGCTTACGTATTGAAGTCAATGCAGCTGGCCCGATTATCGTGCCATCGGCTAGATGACTATTCCGTGATGAACATCGACGTTGCGCTGAATATGGCCGGCTGGGACTTTCTTGCCGCGACACTGGAGCGGTGAGCCGCGCCGTCCGGATGTCCGCCGGCACCATCCCTCACAGCACGTCGAAAAGCTTTCGTTGCAGGTATCGCAGATTCATTTCTAGTGTGTCACTGTGCATGAGAGTACCGCATTGCGCAGTTACGTAATTGCGCATTTTATTGTGAGGGACTAGTGAAAACTTATTTTATGTTCAGTTGAACATCGGTGTTACGCGCCTCTGTTTAATAACAAAAGCGTGAGCGTTGCCGATTCCAACCATTTTGCTCTTTTACGGGTTTGCGTTACGCCCTATCACGCGCTTCCGCAATGTCTGTGGTTATTGATACATAACCATAAGCCACGATATTGGCCGCAGGCACTGCGTGAGCAAGCGCTGACATGCGTTTCGTTAAGTTCCTACAGTAACAACGATACACCCAAGCAGGAGACGCACCCATGACCACTCCAGTTGTTCTCACCGGCGACACAACCATGTTCGGTACTGCGCAAAACAATACGCAAACCGATAATTTCCTGGTTTACGGCGCCGGCAACACCATCGTCGAAGGCGGCGGCAATCTTGTTGTCAATGGTGGCGACAGCAATGAATATGGCTGGGACACTAACACTACAATCGATCTCGGCGACGCGTTGCAGGTGACCGATCAGATTAACCTGGATGGATCACAGAACGACATCTCGGGCGGCGTGCTGGTCGACTCCGCCGTTTCAATCGATCTGACCGGCCTAGGCTCCGGTGGTTCAGGCCACAATGCGGTCAGCCTGGACAATGAGCAGGGCACAACCGTGCTGAAGATGACCGGGAAATTTAACGATGTCACGCTGAACGGCGACGCGACCAACACCATAGCAACCGGCGGGGGCTATGCCACAGTCAGCGTCAGCACGCCGGGTGACGGGTATTATGGCTACACTACCAGCATCAAGCTCGGCGGCGGCCACAACACCGTTACCGGTGGCGATGAGAGTTTCACGATTAAAGGCGCCAACGGCCATAACACCATAGCGCTGGGTGACGGCAACAACAGCATTACCCTGAAGGGCGCCGACAATACCATTTCGGTATGGGGCGGCACCAACTTCATTACGGCGGGCAGCGGCGCCGACGCGGTCTCCATCCTTGGCGAAGGCGGCACCGACAACCAAAACTGGACCTACAACCCCAACAACCCGCAATCCGGCCCGCCGACCGACACGGTAGACCTAGCCGGCAGCGCCGACGCGGTGGCCGCCACCTATGAAAACGTCGTCATCAATGGCAGCGGCACCACCGGCAACGCAAAGATCAATCTCGGCGGCGGCAACAACACCGTCGATCTGGGCGGCGATCTCAATGCGATCCTGCTGGGCAACGGCAGCAACAATGTAGCGCTGACCGGCAACGACAATACTGTCACGGTCACCGATGCAACGGGCGCCGGCACGGACAACGTAACCGTCGGGAACGGAACCGGCGACGTGATAAGCCTGGCCTATGCCGAAGCAACGGTTGCGGGCAGCACGACCGGCACGACTACCATCACCCAGGCCTCGGCTTCCAAAAACATTGTCACCATAAACCTGCCAGTCGGCGTCGGCCTGATCTCGGTAGGCAACGGCAACGATGTGATCACCGCGAACGGCGACGGCAGCAACATTGTCGCCGGCAACGGCAATGACACCGTCACCGCGAACGGGAACGGCACCTCCATCACCCTTGGCAACGGCGCCGACGCCGTGATCGCCAACGGGAACGCCGCGATCGTTGTTGCTGGCAACGGCAGCGACAATGTCACGGCCAATGGCCTGGGCGCCTCGGTCACCCTCGGCAACGGCAATGACACCGTGGCCGCGAACGGCAATGGCGCGGTGGTGACACTGGGTGGTGGCAACGATATCGTGAATGCGAATGGGATCGGCGCGGTGGTCACCGCCGGTAGCGGCAACGACACCGTAAATGCCAATGGCGCCGGCGCCGGCGTGACGCTTGGCAACGGCAACGACATTGTGAATGCAAATGGCGGGTCCACCGTTACCCTCGGCTATGGCAACGACACCGTCTCGGCTACCGGCGCGGGCAGTTCTGTCAGCATCACGGCCATCGCGTCCAGCAGCGATACAGTGACAGTGGGCAGCAACTACAATGTCAACATCACCAGCGGCGTCGATCAGATCAGCGCCTTTGCCGACGGAAGTGTGACGCTGAATGGCGCGCAGCTCAATTCCAACGTGCTGTTCGCCGGCAACAACAACATGGCCTTTATCGGCACCGACTCGTCGGTCAACCTGGCGCTCAATCCCTCAGGTTCGGCCGAGAGCATCACGGTCCAGGCGGATAACGGCAACACCTACGGCGGCGTGGTCGGAATCTCGGACTTCAATACCAGTGACTTGTTGGTGTTGAACGGTCTTGTCGGCGGCATGAACGGGCAGGCGCTCAACAGCTTCACCGAAGTCCTGGATAACATGACCGGGGGCCCGACGTCGGACACGTTGCACCTGGCAGGCGGTGGATCGATCGTGTTCTCGGCGGATACACCGTTCACCGCCAGTGAGTTCCAGTTCGGTAACCAAACCGGCCACATCTGAACGCAATTCTCTGGGGGGCCATGGCCCCCCAGAGAAAAGTTTTTCATTTCTTTTTTTCAAGAAAGAAACACTTTCTTCCTTTTGTTACCCCCGTCCACTCATCTCCGCCCCCGCCCCGCGAGGCAGCAGCATGGACGCTGGCGCCGCCAGCGCGGACATCGCGGCCACCACCAGGAACGCCGAGGCGAAATCACCAACTTGCGGTATTGCGTGTCCGCCGCGCGCCAGGTGCAGCACACCCGCGCTGATTGGAATACCGACTGTCAGGGAAATCTGTTGCAGTGCCGAATACAGCGTGGTGGCGGCGCTCATCCGCGCCGGCGTCACGTCAGCATAGGCGATGCTGTTGTAGGCAGTGAATTGCAGGCTGCGCAGATACCCGGTGACCAGCAGCACGGCATACATGGCCCAGAGCGGCCAGCTCGCGCGGAACGTGCCGTAAATCGCGAGGCCCGCGGCGCACAGCACGGCGTTGCCGACCAGCACCCGCCGGAACCCCAGCCAACGCAGCACGAAGCTGGTTCCCGGCTTCGAAATGACCGCGCCAGCCGCCGCGGCAAAGGTGATCATGCCGCTCTGCAACGCGCTGCGCCCAAAGCCGAGCTGCATCATCATCGGCAGCAGGAACGGTGTGGCGCCGACGCCGACCCGAAACAGGCTGCCGGCGAGCACGGACACCGCGAAGGTGGGTCGCCGCATCAGCGACAAATCGAGCAGCGGCCTGGTTTGGCCGCGCGTGTGCCGCCAGTACAGGCCGCCCAGCGCGACACCGAGAAGGAAAATGCCGGCAACCCACAACCCCGGCACCAGCCCACGCCCGGCCAGTTCGAGAACCGCCAGAAAGGCAGCCAGGGTAAGCCCGCTCAGCACCAGCCCGATCACGTCGAGCGGCCCGGTTTCGTCACGCTTGTCCGGCACGAACAGCGACGCCGCCACGATACCCAGCACGCCGATGGGTATGTTGATGCCAAAAATCCAGCGCCAGTCGGCATATTGAACCAGGAAGCCGCCCAGCGGCGGGCCGATGACCGGCCCCACCAGCGCCGGCATGGTTACCCAAGCCATGGCGTTCACCAACCGCGCCTTCGGCACCGCGCGCAGCAAGATCAGCCGCCCGACCGGCAGCATGGCCGCGCCGCCCATGCCTTGCACAACGCGCGCCACCACCAGGAACGGCAGGCTTTGCGCCACACCGCAGAGTACCGAGCCGACGGTGAACACGCCGATCGCGATGCGGAACACCTGCCGCGTGCCGAACCGGTCCGCCATCCACCCGCTGGCCGGCACAAACATGGCCACCGCAAACAGATAGGCCGTGAGCGCCACGTTCATATGCACCGGGTCGGCCCTGAAGGCGCGCGCCATGGTCGGCAGCGCGGTGGCAATCACAGTGCCGTCCAGATTCTGCATGAACAGCGCCGTCGCCACGATGACCGACAGGAGCCGCTCGAGGCGCCGCGCCGCCGCCTCGCTTACGGGGCTCGCATCTCGGCCAAGGGTTTCAGGGCCTTGAACCTCAGGCGCACGTAGTCCGCTATCCATTCGCCCGTATCCGTCCGCAGCGCCGGCGCCAGCAGCCCTGCCACCTCCTCCATCAACGCCGCGCGGTCAAGCTGCGCGGCAGCCCCCGGCAGGTTGGACAGCAGCGGCGTGGCGAAAGTATCGAGCCAACCGCGAATGCCGGTCGGCAGAGGCGTCGGGCGCGGAATCAGAACGGCACTTTCCACCTCAAACCCGCCCTGACGCAGCATCGTTGCGTAGCGTTCCGCGGTTGGGTACCAACGCCGGATCAGGCCGGCGTCCAGGCCACGCGCAGTAAGCGCCGCGTTCAATGCGGTGACGATGGCGGCGATGTTGCCGTGGCCGCCGAATTCACCGACAAACCGGCCGCCGGGACGCAGCGCGCGGTAAACGCCGGCAATCACCGCCGCGCCGTCCTGCATCCAATGCAGCGCCGCATTGGAGAACACCGCGTCGAACGCGGCATCAAACGTCAGATGCTGGCCATCCATCAAATGCGCGTCCACGCCAAGCGCCCGCGCGGCGCGAACCATGTCGGGCGCACCGTCCACCCCCACCACAGAGGTGCATGCGGTGGCGATCTTGCTTGTAAGCGCGCCGTCGCCGCACCCGAGATCGAGTATGCGCTCGCCCGGCGCGGGCGCCAGCAGAGCCAGCACATCGCCGCCTAGGTCGGCGACAAATCTTGCATTGGCGGCGTAGCCGGCGGCTGACCAGTCCGGTGTCATTGTCAAAAAGCAACAGTTGTTTCTTGAAAAAAAGAACTGCTGCCTTCCTCAGGCCGCAAGTGCCACCCGCGCAATGATCGTGTGTTCATCGATCGCCCCCTCACCGGCGCCGAACGTCATACTCGCCGACCGCAGCCTCCGCGTAACAAAACCATCACTGACTGCGTTGCATCCCTGCCTGATTAATGTCGCCGCGGCAAATGCCAGCGCCAGCCGCTCAATGGCGCGCCGTGCCACCGCTTCAGGCACCGGCGCGGACAGCAGCTTCTCAGCCTCCACCGCGATCTCGCCGAACCCCGCATCCCCCGCGGCCGCGTCGCGTAATTCCGCGATGAGCGCATCGCACGCCGGCCGCTCGCGGGCCAGCGCCCGCAGCAGGTCCAGCGCAATAACGTTGCCGCTGCCCTCCCATATCGCGTTCAGCGGCGACTGCCGGAATAGCCGCGCCAGGGGTGTTTCCTCGACATAGCCAACACCTCCGAAACATTCCATCGCCTCCGCAACAACCGCCGGCACCCGCTTGGTCACCAGATATTTCGCCAGCGGCATGCCGATCCTTGCAATCGCGGCCTCATGCGGGTCGTCCGCCCGGTCCAGCGCCTGCGCCAGTCGGAACGCCAACGCCACTGACGCCTCCACATCCAACGCCACGTCCGCCAGAACAGCACGCATCACCGGCTGGTCGATCAGCCGGCGCTGAAACGCCGTCCGCCCCGCGACATGCCACGCCGCCAGCGCTGCCGCCTGCCGCATCTGAGTTGCCGATCCGATCACGCAATCAAGCCGGGTCAACTGCACCATTTCGATAATCGTGCGAACCCCGCGCCCCTCCGCGCCGACCCGAACCGCCTCAGCCCCGCGATATTCGATTTCCGAGGACGCATTCGACCTGTCGCCCAATTTGTCCTTCAGCCGCTGTATCTCGATGTCGTTGCGTTCCCCATCGGCGCGCCACCGCGGCACCAGGAAGCACGTCAATCCGCCGTGCGCGTAAGCCAATGTCAGGAACGCGTCGGACATCGGCGCCGAACAAAACCATTTGTGGCCCGTCAGCAAATACGTGCCATCCGCCTGCGGTTCCGCCCGCGTCGTATTGGCCCGCACGTCCGACCCGCCCTGCTTCTCCGTCATCGCCATGCCCATCGTCGCGCCACGCTTTTCCGATGCCGGAATAAAGCGCGGGTCATAGACCTCCGCCGTCACCCGCGGCGCCCATTGCGCGGCGACGGCGGGCGCAACACGCAAGGCCGGAACCACGGCATAGCTCATCGACATCGGGCAGCACACGCCATAATCGGCCTGGCCCATCAGGAACAGCAGCGCCGCATGCAGTGCATGGCCGCACGCCGGCACATTCCACGCAGCACCGGCCACCCCGGCCTCAAGACCCAACCGCATTAACGCATGATAGGCCGGGTGGAACTCCACCTCGTCGATCCGTTGCCCAAACCGATCATACGGCAAGAACACCGGCACCGTCCGATTGGCCTGCACCGCCAGCGCCTGCGTCTCCGCCGCCCCAACACGCGCGCCAAAGGCCGTCAGGCGGTCCGCATACCGCGCCGCCCCCGACCAATCGCAAGCCGAGCTCAAAATCGCGTCGCTGGTAAAGAGATTAACATCTTCCAGCGGATGCGGCTGATTGGTGACCTCATGCGTGGCAAGCCGCGTGCGCGGCGTTCGATAAGCCAAAGTCGAGCCCTAACAAAGCAAAGTTTATTGATTCTTTCTGTCAAAAAAGAACTACTTCCTTCCTTCTTCGACCTCCCGCCGCGCCACCAAAGCCATGGCAATGAGCGTGGTGCCGCCAAACAGCAGATCGATCCCGACAAGCAGCCCCAGCACCCAGGCAAAACTCCCCGGCATCCCGGAAATAACGATGCCGGCCAGCACCAGATCAACCACCCCGTTGATCAGCATCCACTCCCACCGCCCCGAAAACTCGCGCCGGTGCGAAAGCGCCAAACCAATCATCACCACGCCATCGGCCGCAAAGAAAGCCGTCAGCACCAAAGTCAGCGTAATCAGCCCCTGCAGAGGGTGCACCACCAACACGAATCCCGCAATCAGCGCGGCAAGCGCCGACACCAGCGACCAGCCAAATCCGGGCGCCCGCCGCCCCCGCACTGTCGAAACCAGGCCCGCAGCCCCGGCAATGAGGAACAACCATCCCAAAAACACGGTCGTGGCCAAGCCCGCCAACGGCGGGATCAGGATCGCGCCGGCGCCCAACGCCACCAGCACAACGCCCTCCGCTAGGAACAGACCCCAATGCTCATGCATGCCCCGCCGCAACGCGGCGGACACGCCGCTGCCAATCGACGATTCCGGCGTCAACATCGAGAATGCTCCTGTCTGGCTAACCTTGCGGGTAGAAATAGCCGATCATATATGCCCGCTGCAACCACGCGGAAGGAAGTCGTTCTTTTTGAAAAAAAGCAAAAGACTTTTACTCCTTAGCGTGGACTCCTCAGGGGCCCTAATCACAGCGGATCGGCCGGCGTCACCTCAGGGATCAGCACAAGGAAATCATAGCCATAAATGATCCGCTCCCATTCCGGCCCGACACCGGATAATTTTCGGAACCGCAGGCGTGCTAAATCTATCATCGTCCATCCGGACGGCATGACGGCCGCGACCGCGGGTTTCAGCCAAGCGTAGTCGTCGCCTTGATCGAGCGCAAACGGCTCCAATCGCGTCTTGTTTCCATAAGCGGCATAAAGCCGGTGCACGCCCCTCATCCCAAGCACCGCAATATGCAATGATTGGGCGCCCTGCCCGTCGGCCAGTTCGGCGACAAAATTGCCGAGGTCGCGCTGGTCCAGCGGATTTAACCCCTTGTAAAGATGACCGTCGCCAAATTTCAGCAGCACCCTGGGCGGCCGCGCGCCAATATCCAGGCTTTGCAGGTCGTGCAGAAAGGTCTGCTTCAGCAACAACGCGCGCGCGTGGTTGGACCGGTCCCGGTGTGCCCCGTGCGAGGCATAGATCGCGTGGCTGACAACAAGTTCGTGAAAAAGCGCGAGGGCGGCCGGCGGGCCTTCGGATTTCAGCATCTCCTCGGTCTGCGCCAATTCGCGATCACGCGCCCGAAACATGAACAACTGCATGGGATCGCCGGTGCGCGCGGCGTCCTGCGCATCGCGCCGCTCTTCGGCCTGCAAGGCGCCAATCGCCGCTTCTGCCTTTGGCGTAACGTGCTGTTGCACGATCAGGTCTAGCAACCATCCCGCGGCGCCGAGAAACTCCTGATCCAGGCCCCAGAACTTGAATGCCGGCCCCGCGTCGCGCGCGCAATGCGTTGCCAGATCGACCTCATCGCGCATGTTAAGGAACGCGACGCTGTCGGGGTATTGGTGGATGAGCGCCGTTAGAGCGGCGGAAGCCGTGCCGCGCGCAAGCTTCGGTGCCACCAGTTCGCTGACCTGGGGTCCGGTTTCCACCGCCATCGCCGCGAGCCCCTGCGGCGCCATAGCGTCGCACACCGCCGCGGCAAACTGCGGTATTTCGCGCGTGAAATGGTCTTCTCCCAGCGCCACATACCGCGATTGCGCGATCGCGTCGGTCAGCTTTAGCGCGCCGTCGCCGGCGAAATGGCCGCCCCTGAGCGTCAGATTGCTGCGCGCCTCGACCAGCGCTTGGCCGAGCAATGTCGTTTCATTTGCCGCCCTCGCGGCGACCGGTACGCCGGCTAGTCCGGCAGCCAAGAAGACGGTCGCTCCCCAACTCATGACCAAACTCTTCCCCATCGCTGATGTTGGAACTGGACGCCAGGAACCCGCAAGTCTCGCCGGCCTTCTCTCCCAATGGAACGCACATCGCAACACACAGCAACCTGCCGCGGCACGATCGCCCTCGTCATGAACGAAAAAGCCGGCGCCCTCCTCGGCCAGGACGGCAGCGCCGGCATGCTCACGAAAAACCTCGCCGCCGCCGGCTTCGACATCGTGTCACCGCCGCCGGGTGCCCTACCCGACCGACTCCGGCAAGCCCACGACCAGGGCGCCGATCTGATCGTGGTCGCCGGCGGCGACGGCACCGTCGCCTGTGCCGCCGCCGTGCTCGCCAACACGGGAGCCGCCCTCGGTATCATTCCCGCCGGCACCGCCAACCTGCTCGCCCGCGACCTCGGCATTCCGCCCGATGACCAAAGCGCCGCCATCCGCATTTTGGCCGAAGGCCATCGCCGCGACATCGATGTCGGCGACATCGACGGCCACGTTTTCCTCTGTGCCCTCATGCTCGGCAGCCCCGCGCGCCTCGGCCATCATCGCGAAATGGGCCGGCGCCGCGGCAACGGCATTGCCGCCTGGCTGCATTTCGGCCGCGCCTTCCTGCGCGCCACGGTGCGCCACCGCGCCCTCACGTTCCGCGTAATAGTCGACGGCGCCCACCACCGCGTGCGCACGCCAGCCCTTACCATCACCGTTAACGCGCTCGACGACACCTCCGGCCGGCTGTTCGGCCGCAGCCACCTCGATGCCGGCGTGCTATGCCTCTATGCCGTGCGCCATCGTTCCCTATTCGCGTTCCTGCGCCTCGCGTTGCGCGCAGCAAGCGGCCGCATCGCCGATGATCCCGCGGTCACCATTCTGAAAGGCGAACACATTACCATCGCCGGCCCCACGGCATCGTTGCGCGTTCTAATCGACGGCGAGGAGCATCTGCTGCCCAGCCCGGCTAATATTGCGCTCATAAAAAAAGCCCTGAATGTCATGGCTGCCGCCGCATGACACGTATTGCCCATCTTTCCGATCTGCATTTCGGCGCCACCGACCCGGCCGTCGTCAATGGCCTGTTACGCGCCCTGCAAAGTGATCCGCCCGACCTCGTTATCGTCAGCGGCGACCTCACCCAGGGCGCCCGCCGCAGCGAATTCCGCGACGCCAAGAAATTCATGCAAGCCTGCGCCGCGCACGTCCTCAGCGTGCCCGGCAATCACGACATTTCGCCCTACCGGCTCGACGAACGATTTCTCGATCCATACCGGCGCTGGCACGAGGAAATCTCCCCCGAAACCGAACCCGGCTGGCAGGACGATACGATCGTCGTACAAGGCCTCAACACCGCCAGACGCGCCGGCCTGTATCTGGATTGGTCACGCGGCCGCGTGACCAAATCACGCCTCGGCCGCGCGATCGCGCGGCTCGACAGCGCGCCGCCAAATCTCATCCGCATCGTCGCCGCGCACCACCCGCTCCTGGCGCCGGAATCCTCGCCGAATGCCCGAACCGTGGGCGGCGCGGAACGAGCGCTCACCGCCCTTGCCGACCATCACGTAGCACTCGTGCTCGCCGGCCACCTGCACCGCAGCTACGCCCGCCTGCGAGCCGGCCGATCGGCATCTCCCTTGATCCTGCAGGGCGGATCGGCCACCTCCACCCGTCTGCGCGGCGAGCCCAACGCCTACAACCGGCTGACAATCTCCGGCAACGGCGAAACGATCATTGAAGGGCACATTTGGAACGGCTTCGGCTGGATGGTCGGCAACATCCAAAGAGTCCAGTTGGGCAAGGAAGCAGTTCTTTTTTGAAAAAAAGAACCAAAAAACTTCTAATCTACAAAAAAAGCAATACTTCCTTCCTTGGCCGATCTTCACGGGTATAGCTTTTCGATCCGCCAGCTATCGATATCGCGTGCGTACACCGTCCGGTCGTGCAGGCGGAACGGCATGTCCTGCCAGAATTCAAACAGCTCCGGCCGCACCCTGTAACCGGACCAATGCGGCGGCCTTGGTATCTCCGTCACCGCATATCGCACCTCCAACGCCGCAACTTTGGCCACCAACGCGCCCCGCGACTCCAGCGTCCTCGACTGATCGGACGCCCACGCACCCAGCCGGGACAGCCTCGGCCTGGTCACAAAATACGCGTCCGCCTCCGCATCGCTGACCGGCGCGGCCAACCCCTCGATCCGCACCTGCCGGCGCAGCGACTTCCAATGGAACAGCAGCGCGACGGCCTGATTGGACTGGAGTTCCCGTCCCTTCCGGCTCTCCAGGTTGGTGTAGAAAACAAAGCCGTCCCTATCCCAGCCCTTCAGCAACACCATCCGTGCACTCGGCCGCCCGTCCGGCGTCGAGGTCGCGAGCACCATCCCGTTCGGGTCATTCGGCTCACCCCGCTCCGCCTCCGCGAACCAGGTGGCAAACAGCGAGAAAGGATCGTCGGACTCGGCCATGCCCATGCTACTGTGGTGATCCAGCCAATCTGCGCCCGCCGCCGGCAGGCGCAACCCCACCTACCGCTTGCCTGCCGCCGCCGGCCCGTGGCACCACCACAACAAGCCGCCCCCCCAAGCCTCACCAGGAGTTTCAGTTTGGACAGCACACTGACCTTGCCGCTGAAAGGAACGCTCCTGCAGGGCCGTCGCGGCCTGATCATGGGCGTTGCCAATGAACGCTCGCTTGCCTGGGGCATTGCCGCGGCCTGCGCCGCCCAAGGCGCCGAACTCGCCTTCACCTACCAAGGCGACGCCCTCGGTAAACGCGTGCGGCCGCTCGCCGAAAGCGTCGGCAGTACGCATGTATTGCCCTGCGACGTTAGCGACGACGACGCCATGGACACCGCCTTCAACACCATTCGCGAAGAATGGGGAACCCTGGACTTCCTCGTTCACGCCATCGGTTTTGCCGACAAGCAGTTCCTGCGCGGACGCTATGTCGACACGCCGCGCGCCGCGTTCCTGCAAGCGCTCGATATTTCCTGTTTCAGCTTCACCGCGGTCTGCCGCCGCGCCACCGAACTCATGCCGCAAGGCGGCGCGCTGCTGACCCTCAGTTATCTCGGCGCCGAAAAAGTCGTGCCGCACTATAACGTCATGGGTGTCGCCAAGGCTGCGCTGGAAGCCTCGGTGCGCTATCTCGCCGCCGATTTCGGCGCGCGCGGCATTCGCGTCAACGCCATCAGCGCCGGCCCGGTCAAAACGCTGGCCGCCAACGGCATCGGCGATTTTCGTTACATCATGCGCTGGAACCAGCTCAATGCGCCGATGGAACGCAATGTCGGTCTCGACGAAGTCGGCAATGCCGGCCTTTATCTCCTGTCCGACATGTCCACCGCCGTCACCGGCGAAGTCCACCATGTCGATTGCGGCTATCACATCGTCGGCATGAAAAATCCCAACGCGCCGGACATCGCGACCGTCACCGACGGCGGATGAGTTTCAACAGTTTTGGCCATCTGTTCCGGGTCACCACCTGGGGCGAAAGCCACGGGCCTGCCATCGGCTGCGTCGTCGACGGATGCCCCCCCGGGCTCTCGCTGACCGAGGCCGACATCCAACCCTACCTCGACCGCCGCCGCCCCGGCCAATCCAAATTCACCACCCAGCGCCAGGAACCGGACACCGTCCGCATCCTCTCCGGCACCTTCGAAGGCCGCACCACCGGCACGCCCATATCGCTGCTCATCGACAACATCGACCAGCGCAGCAAGGACTATTCAAACATCGCCCGCGCCTACCGCCCGGGCCATGCCGACATCACCTACGATCTGAAATACGGCTTTCGCGATTACCGCGGCGGCGGCCGCAGTTCCGCCCGCGAAACAGCCATGCGCGTCGCCGCCGGCGCCATCGCCCGCAAGATACTCGGCGACACCGTGCTCATCCGCGGCGCGCTGATCCAGATCGGCCAGCACACAATCAACCGCGCCCACTGGAACTGGCATACCGTCGCCACCAACCCGTTCTTCTGCCCGGACGCCCAAGCCGCCGCCGACTGGGAAACCTACCTCGCCGACATCCGCAAATCTGGCTCCTCCGTCGGCGCCGTCATCGAAATCGTTGGCGACAACGTCCCGGTCGGCCTCGGCGCCCCGATTTACGCCAAGCTCGACGCCGACCTCGCCGCCGCCCTGATGAGCATCAACGCCGTCAAGGGCGTCGAAATCGGCGACGGTTTCGCCGCCGCCACGCTGCACGGCGAGGACAATGCTGATCGCATGCACATGCAAGGCGACCGCGTGGTGTTCGAAAGCAACCACGCCGGCGGCATCCTTGGCGGCATCTCCACCGGCCAGCCCGTCGTCGCCCGCTTCGCCGTCAAACCCACCAGTTCGATCCTCACCCCCGTTTCCACCGTCGCCAGCGATGGCACCGACACCGAAATAGTCACCACCGGTCGCCACGACCCCTGCGTCGGCATCCGCGCCGTCCCGGTCGGCGAGGCTATGATGGCCTGCGTCCTGGCCGACCATCTGCTGCGCCACCGCGCGCAAAATCCCACCGCGTCAACCGAAGCGCGCCTTCCGACATCCGCATGAAAAACCGCGACTGGGCGCGCCGCCGCAGGGCGCATTTCCCGTGCACTCACCTAATTGTGAGTATGTGCAGCATTGCATCTTCTGCATGATTACCGCACGAAACCTGGATCAGTGACTTAACCGAAATGATTGACTTCGAAACCGTGCTGGAAGCGATTGGCCGTCCGCTCTGGTCCGCGCGGTTGCGCGACATTCGGGCGGGCTGCACACCCGGTTATGCCGGCCGGGCGTTGGCGCGCCAACACACCCTCGAATTGCTGCTCGACCGCATGTTGCGCACCGGCTTGAATCCCGCCAGCGCGGCCGAAACCCAGGTCAGCGTGCTCCTCGATGAGCTCCGCCAGCTCCACGCCGACCTCGCCCCGCAAGGCCGCGACCGCCTGCACAAGGCCCTAAAGCACGCGCTCACTGGCCCGAACACCCTCATCCCCCTGTTCCATCTCCTGCGCGTCGCCCGCACCCAGCGCGAGCGCGGCTTCACCGTGCTTTATGCCGGCCTTGCCGATGCCGCCTCCTTCGACCTGCTGATCTCCCGCGGTGGCATCGAGGCGGAGGTCGTCTGTGAAGTGGTTTCCGCCGAGGCCGGCCGCGACGTCCACCGCGGCGCCTGGTTCAACCTGCTCGACCGCATCGACCCCGAATTGCAGGACTGGCTCGCCGCCCATCCTGGCCGTTACTTGCTGAAAATGACTCTCCCCCGCGGCCTTAAGGCCGCACTGCACGACGACGGCCTCAAGGCCGCAATACACGATGACGGCCTCAAGGCCGCAATACACGATGACGGCCTCAAGGCCGATGTACCCGACAGCGACACCGCCGCCCTGGCCGACCTGCACGCCCGCATCACCCGACTGCTGTCCGAGCGTCGCCGCGCCGACCATGATGAAGCCGCCGTGCTGCGGCTCGAGCCCCTCCTTCTCGCCGGCTCCCAGGCCGGCGAGTCAGGCCTCATGGAAGGTCTCCGCCGCGAATTTGGCCCCGAAGCCCATCTCGCCGTCACCGGCGCCGGCAACGCCGTCTTCGCTATGGCCGCCCGCGCCGCCCGCGAGGACGAGGTCGCCGAAGCCGTACAGCGCCGCATGGCCGAGCTTGCCCCCGCCCGCCTCACCGGCACCCGCCCCGGCATCCTGGCCATGTTCGTCGAGGACACCGACCGCCTCGAATGGCGCATCCTTCGCGAGCAGCTTCGGCTCGAAGGCGCCGCCCGCCAGTTCCTCACCCGCGCCGAGGCGAAATACGTCGTCGCCGTTACCTGCGCCTCACGCCTGGAGTTGTTCGGCGCCACGCCGCCTGACGCCGCCTCCGACGGCGAAATGCGCTTCCGCAACCCTAGCCATAAACAGGCGGGCGCCCCCGCTCTGGCGCCCGCGGTTCTCTCGACGACGTAAGATATCGCCGACCAATAAATGCGTCGGCACGCCGACAAAGACGCCTTTTTCAAACAGAAGCTTAGGGCCCGTTCGACCCCGCAACTTGATTCAGTCAATGTCGAACGGTCCCTCAGGCGGCACTGTAGGCCGCAACTTACCTCAAGTTTTCGCGTTACATCGGCATGCAGAAAAAGCAGAATCGCGTGCAGGGATGGCGGCCGATGACCCAGACCGACCTCGACGATAAACTCGAAGAAGTTGAACGCTTGCTTAACGATCCGGACGTGGAGCTCGAGCCCTCGCGCGTTTGGATGTTGCTCGACGAAGTAGCTGACGGCCACTTAGTCGGGAAGTGAAAGGAAGCCGTTCTCTTTTGAAAAAAGCACCCAAAAAACCTTTGCTCGTTTTATCACGACCACAAAATTAAAAAAGTTTTTTGTTTCTTTTTAAAAAAAGAAATCGCTCCTCTCCTCCTTTCCAGGCCGGAACGCGATTTGGATCACGTTTTGTTTACTTGCACAACCATAACTTCCGAGCGCGCCGAAATTCATTCCAAAACAACAACCGTGCATTTACACCAGTTCACGCAATGACGCCCTGCGCGCCACCGCGGCTCGCTTTCCCACATCCATGCCACGAGCACCCGTGGTACTTCGCACGCAGCGCCTCCAAACAGATGTTGAAATTTTAGGATTTTCGCCGCATCAAGGGGCGCCAGTCCACATCACCTGCACTGGAGGCGGGATCGGGATGTCCGAGGAAGACCGCCGCGCGTACCCGCGCTTTAACGCGACCCCGGCGTTGCCACAAACGTTGCGGTGGACCCGATGGTTGCCCAACTCGCTCGCCATCAGCCTCGGTCTCACCACTCCCGAGCCCGAACACGCAGGATTGCTGCGCGCCGCCCAGATCGACAGCATCGCCCGCCTCACCCCGGTGGCCATGGTTGCGAGCTGCATCAACGGCGTCATCCTTCTCACCACGCTCAATCACATGGGCCTTTTGCGCCCATCTCTACTGGTCTGGTCGGTGTTCCTGTTCGCCATGGCCTACTACTACGCCCGCGGCTGGCTCAGCCGCACACGCCGCGACCCGCACCGGCCCGCCTCCGCCCGTGCCGTGCGCCGAGCCATCCTGCACGGCCTGCTGTTCGGCACTCTTTGGGGCGCCGTCCCGGTGATTGTTTTCGCAGGCGCGCCGCCGCAAATCCAGCTCCTCGTCGGCTGCCTCACCGCCGGCATGATGTGCGCCGGCGCTTTCGTTCTCGGCACCATCCCCATCGCAGGCCTCTGCTACGTCAGCATGGTCGCCGCCGGCGCCATTTACGCCCTGGTGCATGCCGGCAGCCCAGTCGACCTCAGCCTCACCGCCCTCATGTTCGTTTACGCCGTCGTCATCATCGTGAATCTCACATGGAACGCTCAGCTGTTCGTCGACCACTTCCTCGCCGCGGCGCGCCTGCAAGCCGAAACCGACGCCCGCGAACGTGCCCAGGCCCAGGTCGCCCATTCGCAGCGCATGGCCGCGCTCGGCCAGCTCGCCGGCGGCATCGCCCACGACTTCAATAATCTTCTGCAAGCCGTCGCCAGCAGCGCCGTTTCCATCGCCAACCGCACACAGGATGGCGGCCAGGTTCGCCGCCTCTCGGCCCGCATTCTCGAAGCCGCCGAGCGCGGCGGCGCCATCAGCCGACGCCTGCTCGCCTTCGCGCACGAGGATACCCTGTCCGCCGAACCCATCGATCCCGCCGACCTGCTCGGCAGCCTCCACGAATTGCTGCGTCCCACCTTCGACCCCGCCATCGGCTTCAGAATCGAAGCACCCCCCGGCCTGCCCCGCCTGCTTGCCGACCGCACCCAACTCGATACCGTCATTGTGAACCTCACCACCAACGCCCGCGACGCTATGCCGTTCGGCGGCACCCTCACCATGCGCGCCGCCCGCGAAATCATCACCAGACAAGGCGCATATCCGCCGTTGGCACCCGGCCAATATGTCCGCATCACAATCGCCGATACCGGCACCGGCATGGACCCCGAAACCCTGGCGCGCGCCACCGAGCCCTTTTTCACCACCAAGCCGAAAGGCCGCGGAACCGGCCTCGGCCTCTCCATGGCGAAAGGCTTCGCCGAACAATCCGGCGGCGCCCTCGCTATCGAGAGCACCCAAGGCCAGGGCACCACGGTCACGCTCTGGCTACCGCGCACCGAAGCCGACGCCGCGGCCCGCCCGCGGCCGCCCACCCCCTTCACCCCCATCCCGGCCGCCCGCCAACGCAACGTGCTGCTGGTGGACGACGACGAGCTTGTTCGCGAAACCATGATCGACTCGCTCGCCCCCTACGGATGCATCATCACCGTCGCCGAAAATGCCCGCGCCGCGCTCGACAAGATCGACCACGGCGATCCCGTCGACGTCATCGTCTCGGATTATTCGATGCCCGACATGAACGGCGTGGACCTCATCGCCGCAGCCCAAGCCCGCCGCCCGGGCCTGGCCGCCATCCTCCTCACCGGCCACGTCGGCGAAATCGTCACGCCCGACCCGGACGGGGGACAATTCACCCTCCTCCGCAAACCCGTCCGCGCCGCGGACCTGGTGCGGTGTTTCGTCGATGTGCTGGAGGCAGCGGACTAGGTTGTGTAAAAACAGCCGAGGAGAAAGTACGTTCGTTGTTCGGAAAATACGGTTAGGCTTCGGCACGGACAGCCATCTGCTGAAAAGCGACGCCGCAATTGCCGGCTTTGCCCGATTGTCCTCCGACCCGAACATGGATTTGACAGCGGTATTCGTAAGAATGCCGCCGGATTTGGCCGCCTTGTCAGACATCATTGTGCAATCGGTGGAAAACGGGACGCAACGAGCAAGCGCTTATCGCGGCAAGCCTCACCTTCAATCCCCACCTTGTATCAACTGCATATTCGCACTGCACCAGCCCGCTCGCAAAAGTCCGCGTCATAACATGACGTAGGCGCACATCGTGCGGCAAGGCGCCGAACAGGGGTATTCCCTCGCCGATCAGCACCGGCACCCGCGCAATGATGAGGCGATCGACCAAACCCGCGCGCAGGAAACCCTGGATCGTAATCCCGCCATCGACATAAAGATGATGCGCGCCCGACGCCGCAAGTGTCGCCACGATCTCGCCCGGCGCGCCATCTGTTCGACCACGCCGCCACGAACCGCCGAAAGGTCGAGCGGCCGCCCATTCAGGATCACCACGCGCATATCGTCATAAGGCCACGCCTCGACCATGCACCGTCTCGAAGGCCTTCCGCCCCATCACCAGCGCATCGACGCCGGCGATGAATTCGTCATAGCCATGCGGCTCCTCGCCGGCGTCCATCAGCCAATCGAGCCCGCCATCCAGCCGGGCAATGAACCCATCAACGCTGATGCCAATAAATACGGAAACGGTCATTGCAAAACTCCCCTGTG